>VOFB01000408.1_pt1 | contig 42000 bp, 63 predicted proteins | sample 5384141 | NCBI WGS metagenome assembly VOFB01 (sample SAMN12384721, study PRJNA508395) | human gut metagenome | isolation source: healthy gut A | host: Homo sapiens
GATGCGACCTATGCAGCAACATGGGGAGAAGATAAAATAATAACGGCATTGACGATAACGAAGAAACGAAATATACGGTTACGTATACGGACGGAGTAGACGGAGAAGTCTTTGCAGATCAGGTATACGGAAATCTTCTGTCAGGAGTGGCTACACCTGCATTTGAGGGAACACCGACAAGAGAAGGCTATGTCTTCAAAGGCTGGGAGCCGTCTGTTGCTGAAAAAGTAACAGGAGATGTTACCTATGTAGCAAGATGGGGAGAAGATAAAAATAATAATGGTATCGCAGACGATGAGGAGACCAAATACACCGTCAGATATACGGACGGAGTGGATGAAGAAGTAATCTTTGCAGATCAGGTATACGGAAATCTTTTTGTCGGGAGTCGATACACCTGCATTCAAGGGAACACCAAAAAGAGAAGGCTATGTCTTCAAAGGCTGGAATCCGGCTGTCGCTGAAAAAGTAACAGGAGATGTTACTTATGTAGCTGTTTGGGAAAAAGCTAAAGATAACAACGGAGATACAAAACCTGGAGATACAAAACCGGGTGATACGAAGCCGGGCAATACAAAGCCAGGAAATACCAAGCCGGGAAATACAAAGCCAAATACAACAACGAATAGCAGCACCAAGGCTGGAACGTCTGCCAGGAGTCCGAAGACCAGCGATACAGCAAATCTTGCTTTGTGGATGGCTCTGCTGGTTGTCAGTGGCGGCTCAATGGTTATAAATAAGAAGAAAAAGTACAATAGATAATCAGAAAAGAAGAACAGAGGGTTGTAATAAACCCCACAGACAGTAGAAAAGCCTCGCTTTTGGCGGTGCAACAAAGGGATTTTCGTAAAACGAGAATTTTGAGTGACACCTTCAAAGAGTGTGGCAAGAAGAACACCCACGCAAGAGTAGAAATGCTCCTGTGTGGGTGTTTTTCTTGCCACAGATTAAGAATTTACGATCATCTTAAAAATCATGATCAGTTTAAAATTTTACGATTACCTTAAAATTTATGATTTTTATAAACTTGTAGCCGCATAGAAACCGTCGCGTACAGCTTCGCCTATTTTACCTAATTTATTGCTGTCTCCGACAACTCTCGTTTTGAGATGATATTTTGCTTTGACAGCATCTACTGTTGTAAGAACAGGTTTCATTCCGAATGCGGAAATGACTGTGTCGGCGAGAACTGTCTCTGTTGTTTTGTCCTGCTTTTCGACGGTCAGACCATTCTCTTCAATGGATACGACTTTTTGTGTTAGTCATAAGTTCAACGCCGTTTTCAGCAAGTTTGGTAAACAATGTGATTTTATTAATAAAGAATACGTCTTTTCCACATTCCGGCAGCATCTCTACGACTGTTACTTTCTTGCCCATTTCAGAAGCGATTTCGAGTGCTCCGTCAAGACCGGAAGCTCCTCCGCCGCAGATTACGATCTTTTCACCTTTTATGAGGGAAGGATCTCGGTGTGCGTCTAAGATCGATATGACATTGTTTCCGTCAATTCCCGGAATAGGAGGAGTAACAGGAACGGCACCGCATCCGATAATGATGTTGTCGCATTCTTCAAGGATTGATTCATCGCCTGTTATTTCTGTATTTAGACGGACGTCTACGCCTAGTTTTTCTAACTGTACGGTGTACCATTTTGTGAGTTTTTTTAATATTATTTTTAAATTTTGCAGTACAGATATCCCCATAACTCCCCCGAGTTTTGAGTTTTTTCTCGAACAGGGTCACTTTGTGCCCTTCTATTGCGGCAACTCTGGCTGCTTCCATCCCGCCCGGACCTCCGCCGATTACGACAACATTTTTCGGGGAGTCTGTCTTTTTGATCTCAAACCGAACTTCTTCCATTGCCTGTGGATTGATCGCACAGCTAAGTTTTGTATGTTTATTCCAAATGCGCCCGATACAATATTCGTTGCAGCGAAGGCAAGGTCTGACATCTTCGGGATGTCCTGTCATCAGTTTGTTAGGAAGATACGGATCGGCAATCAATGCACGTCCCATGTTTACAAAGTCAACATTTCCGCTTTCGATCAATTCAACTGCGGAATCAGGATTATGAGATCCGGCATTAATAAGCGGTACGCTGACAGCTTTTCTTGCTTCTGCGCATACATAAGACATACAGGATTCTCCTAAATAAGACGGAGGAAGATATAATCCAAAGTCTCATAACATCCGGCGTCGATGTCAAAGGCATCTACGCCTGCAGCTTCTAAAACTTTTTAAAAGTTTCATGCTGTCTTCCAACGTACGTCCGCCTTCAAATCTGTGATCAAGAGAAATTCGGAAGATGACAGGCATACTGTCACCGACTACGCTTTTGATCGCTTCTACGATTTCCTTCGGGAAGCGTGCACAATTTTCAGGAGAACCGCCGTATTCGTCTGTTCTTTTATTCCATACAGGAGACATAAACTGATCGATCAGATATCCGGCGTGTGCATGGATTTCGATAGCGTCAAACCCGGCATCGCTTGCAACGCCTGCGGCAAATTTGAATCCTTCCATCATCTGAGCGATTTCTTTCTTTTGTCAGTGCGTGGCAGATTACGTCGGGATTGAATACAGACGGAAGCGCTGATGCAGAGATCGGAGGGTTTCCGAATGTATCAGGAAATGCGTTTCGTCCTGTACCAGGGCTGATCTGACAAACAATTTTAGCACCGTATCTGTGGCATCCGTCGCACACAGATGTCAGAGAAGGAAGGACTGTATATGTATCAAGATAACCTTCCATAGAACCTTGTGCGATCTGCTCGTTTAACATTTGACATCCCATATAAAGGATACCGGTTCCTCCTTTTGCTCTTTCAATGAAATAATCGATTTCCTGGGCGTCTTTTCTTCCGTTAGTAAATGCTGAGTTTGTTCCCATCGGAGACAGACCGATACGGTTTTTTACTTCCATGTTTCCGATTTTAAAAGGTGTAAATAAACTTTCATACCCCATAGTAGTTTTCTCCTTTTTAAAATGTTTTTTGTAAATATCTGTTTTTTTAACGGTGTAAGATCGAAAAATAATTAAATAGCTGTATATCCTCCGTCTACAGCAATGTTTTGTCCGTTTACGTATGAGGAAGCGGAAGAAGCAAGAAACAGAGCACAAGTATCCAATTCTCCTTCATTTCCATAACGCCCTACAGGGATTGCCCCTTTGCATATGCTGTAAACCAGTCGGAGTCAAGAGTTTCTTTTTGTAAGCGGAGTTATGAAATATCCCGGGCAGATAGAGTTCACCGTGATTCCTTCCTTGCCCCATTCTGCCGCAAGAGCTCTTGTCATATTGACAACGCCGCCTTTTGCAGCATGATAAGGAACACATGTTGCCGCCATATTTCCCACAAGACCGTACATAGAGGCAATATTGATAATACGTCCGTAGTGAGCTTTGATCATTTCTTTTGCATATTCACGAGCACAGATGAATGAACCAAAAGATCGATTTTTAATTCGTTGTTGAATTGTTCGTCTGTGATATCTACTGCCGGAGCGACCGCACCTGTTCCTGCGTTATTGACTAATATATCTATCCGTCCGAATCTTTCCATAGTGGCTGCCACTGCTGCTTTTACTTTCTCGGTATCCGTAATGTCGCATGTATACGGAAGAACCTCTACACCAAATTCTGCTTCGATGGCTGCTGCATTTTCTTCAAGCAGATTTTGACGTCTTGCGATCAATACAAGATTTGCTCCCTGACTTGCGAATGCCTTTGCCATCTGAACGCCTAATCCTGTAGATGCGCCTGTCACCACAGCTGTTTGTCCTGTTAAATCAAAGTAATTTTTCATTTTGTCCTCCTTATTCATTTCCAATGACATTTCTTTCGTGTCTGTTTTATAGCTTGATTGTATAGTTTTTAACAATCTTTTCATCAGATCCTTGCCTGAAATTGCAGAGTGGTTTTGTGCAAATGCACAATAATATAAAAATAATCTCAAATTTCGAGGCTTTTTAACTGATTTTGCAGTATAATATGCTTGTTCGTATAAGGAAACCGTAAACTTGACGAATTGAGATAATGGGATATCCGGTTTTAACGTACGTTTATAATGACGATACATTTTGACAGGGAGTAAGACATCATGGAAAAGAAAATTGATTTTTTGGCATTGTATCAGAGATTATTTCAGACACTTTCACACGGAAAGATGCAAGAATTAATGGATGTATCTTATGAGATCACGGGAGTTCCGATCCTTGCCGTGGATATTGCATACAATCTTCTCGGAGCTGTTCCGAAAAAATAAAACAGGTGACTATTACTGGGATTATCTTGTAGAGCATAAAAGATATGATATGGACATGACCGTGCAGTTATATACTGATGGAATTATGCAGTCGGTAAATGAAAAGGAAGCACCTTATATAGTTGACTGGGGAGCGGCGACAGAAGAATTTCCGAAGATTTTAGGGGTTATAAAGATTAACAATATCGTAGAAGGTTATGTTGTCATGCAATGTAAAAGGGGGAGATCACGGAGGAACGGATGAAGGCGATGAGCATTATCCAGGAAGCGTGCAGTCTTATGTTAAAGGGGAAAACTTCGGAAAACAGCATGGAATCGGTTTATCTTAAAACATTTATCAATGAATTGTTTAACGGTAGGATCGTATCGGAGAAACAGTTAGACTTGTGGCGGAAGAACTGTCGTTTCTTTCCGAAACCTCCTTACCGCATTATTACAGTAAATACGAATTCATCTTCTGAGAAGAACGTGCTGTCTTACATCAGTAAATATTTTCAAAACTTATTTTCCGACCAGATGCTTTTGATCCAAGATCGTGTGCTTTATATATTACAGTATAGTCTTCTTCCGAAAATGACGCAGATGGCTTCTAATGAATTATATATTTTTTTGTGCAAATTTAACGCTCACTGTGGTGTCAGCAACTCGTTTGAAAATCTGCTTGATATCGGAGATTATAAAATACAGGCGGCAGACGCTATGTGTATCGGAAAAAAGACTAGACGTGCATAGCCGAATCCATTTTTATAAAGATTATTATCTTCCGGCTATTTTGATGCCGCGGATAAATGAAATGCCGCGAAATAATTACATATCTCCGGTTATCGAAAAACTCAGGGAATATGATAAAAAGCATTCAACGGATTTTCTGGATACATTGAAAGTATATATCCGAAATTTATGTAGTACGTCTGACAGTGCGGCTCAACTGCATATCCATCGTAATTCATTTTTTATATCGAATCAATAAAATTGAAGAGATTACCGGCGTCGATCTGCGGGAATATCATATGTTTATACATCTTGCGATCAATATTTACATAGAGGAGATATAGAGAAAAAATATTCGCCCTATTTTTTCACAGGGGCGATAGACATCGAATATAAAAGCAGCTATAATTTTTACAGCGATGGGAACAGATTTTCTAAAAATAACCATAAAAATGACCATGCGATGGTAAGAATATTGGTAAGTGCTGCGAATTCTTTTGATTCCTTTATACCTGCATTTTGCCATTTATCTGAATACCCTTTTGCTTTATATGTAGCAACCGCACGTTCCATTGCTTTCTCCGGATCAGCAATTTCTTCCAATCTTTCTGCACCGACTTTTGCCAGCAATGTTTTAAATGGCTCAGCTTTTGGTGAAGGAATTGACTGAATGATTCTAAGAATTCCTTCTGTGTTGGCAGCCTGTGTTTTTCGCATCTTCCCATCAGGTGCTAACATTTGAAGTGGGGTACAAATTGTACCCCACTTGGATTCAAGTGCTTTGTCACGGGCACGCATCTTCTTGATATATTGTTTGGGGTCAGAACTATCAGTCAGTACCTGTACGACATCAACAACCGAAAGATACCATTCTTCTTCGCCGGAGTGCCAAACTTTTCGGATACTGTGGTCATTAAAAAATTCCAAATCTTCATCCACCATGTTTTTTTGTCTATGGAAATGGCATTTGTTTTTCCTTCTTTGTCATCATATATAAATATATACTATCATTATGTTCCTCCCTTGATATTTCTATGTTGTTTATTCTTCATCCTTTTCGCCCGACACTTATATACATTATGCTGATTTTTTACATTGCGGAGAACAGAACTGCACATTGGAGCGGCTGGCTACAAATATCTTTCCACAGTGCTTGCACAGTTTCAGCGTAGAGTTTTCATCCGTTATCATAAAGGAAAACATCATCTGAATGGCGAGCATCAAGGAATGGAAATCCCAGACAATGGTGGGTTTATCCAAAAGTTCTATGTGGTAAGTCGGTGCAATGCCGCCAAAACATTCCATTCCTTTTCGGTACACATTCCGTTCTGCTTCCTCCAATGCATCATAATCCTGATAATACAGAAAGCTGGTAACAAAGGTAAAAGCCCAGTCAGAGAATACCGTGGTAATCCATTCATAAGGTTCGCCATATTCCTTTTGAAAGCTCATAAGCACTGTTTGTGGCTTATCTTGTAAAGTCATAATTACCGCAAACATTTCCCGGTTATCTGTATTCCACATAGATTCCTGACCTTTTTTACAAAAGAGATCTTGTCAAAAGGAAAGAAGTAGGCGAGGTAATCTTCCGTAGAAAGCGTTTCTTGTTTGATGAAATGATTCTTGGGAAGATACACCGCATCATAGGTGATAAATTCCGATGTGGTTGGAAGTGCGGTCATCAGTCCCAGAAGACCAAAACAAGGACAGTCAAATATCACATCTAAAAAATTCGCCCTTCATCATTTGCTGCCATTCTTGCAATGGCAGCTTTTCGCAGATCTCTTTTTAATATCAGCCGTTCGGCAACCTCAGGTTCTGCCTGTTCCAGTAAATCCTCTTCCGGGATGACAGCATATTCTTTAGTTTCCTCTTCCAGTGCAATCGTCCATTTATAATGTTCTTCTTTTTCTATCGTATCATCTGATCCCGGATTATCCGAATCATCAAAAAAAAATCTTCTCTGTGCTCCATATAAAAATCCTTTTTCAAAATCTTTTCAAAACAGTTCCGTTTTGCATCGGAATTTTCTCCTTTAGGTGAAGAAGTAATTGCTTTAGACAAAATAGATTACTCAAATTCGAGAAAGGAGAAAACGAAAATGAAAAAAGGAATGATTCACATTTCCATTCGTGCCCCAACTGTTATGTATTTATTATAACAAACAAGCGTTCGATTATCAATTATTTATTGAAGGAACAAACTGCGGAAACTCAAGCAACATTATATTTACTCCTGAGGATAAGAGTGGTATAATTATCTGTAAGGCTGTCCAAAGAAGAGAAGGACAGCAGAATGAGAGAACCATCGCAGTATGAGAGGTACGGCGTCTGGCAGACAATTTTTTGAAGGAGTTTTAATGGTATGGAACTGACAACAATTCGTGAGTTATTTAAGAACAGAGAGAAGAATATCTGGACAAGCAGGTGACAGTTGGGGGCTGGATCCGAAGTATCCGTGATTCAAAGACGTTTGGATTTATCGTGGTCAATGACGGTTCTTATTTTGAGACTCTTCAGGTAGTTTATCACGATACAATGGAGAACTTTGCTGAGATCAGCAAATTAAACGTAGGTGCAGCAGTAGTCGTAAAAGGGAACGCTCGTAGCGACACCGCAGGCAAAGCAGCCATTCGAGATTCAGGCAGATGAAGTTGTAGTGGAGGGTGCAATCTGCACCGGATTATCCACTGCAGAAGAAGCGTCATAGTTTTGAGTATCTTAGAACAATTTCCCATCTCCGTCCAAGGACAAATACATTCCAGGCGGTGTTCAGAGTGCGCTCTCTGATTGCATATGCTATTCACCAGTTTTTCCAGGACAGAGGACTTTGTCTATGTGAATACACCGTTGATTACCGGAAGTGACTGCGAAGGTGCGGGTGAGATGTTCCGTGTTACAACATGGATATGGAGAATCTTCCGAAGAATGAAGATGGAACAGTAGACTATACACAGGATTTCTTTGGAAAAGAGACAAGCCTTACTGTAAGTGGACAGCTCAATGGCGAGACTTATGCACAGGCATTCCGCAGCATCTATACATTTGGACCGACATTCCGTGCCGAAAATTCCAATACGACAAGACATGCGGCTGAGTTCTGGATGATCGAGCCGGAGATCGCATTTGCAGATCTTGAAGACGATATGGAACTGGCTGAGGCTATGTTGAAGTATGTGATCAACTATGTACTTGAGAATGCACCGGAAGAGATGAACTTCTTCAACTCTTTCGTTGATAAAGGACTTCTTGACAGACTTCATAATGTAGTGAACTCTGACTTTGCGCGTGTAACATATACAGAGGCAGTAGAGATCCTTGAGAAGAATAATGATAAGTTTGATTATAAGTATCCTGGGGATGCGACCTTCAGACAGAGCATGAGCGTTATCTGACGGAAGAGATTTATAAAAGCCGGTCTTTGTAACCGATTATCCGAAGGAGATTAAAGCATTCTATATGAAGATGAACGAAGATGGTAAGACAGTTGCCGCTGTTGACTGTCTGGTTCCGGGTATCGGTGAGATCATCGGTGGAAGCCAGCGTGAGGATGACTATGACAAGCTTCTTGCAAGAATGCAGGAACTGGGTCTGAAAAAAGGAAGATTATGGATTCTACCTTGATCTGAGAAAATATGGTTCTACCCGCCATGCCGGATTCGGACTGGGATTCGAAAGATGCGTCATGTATCTGACCGGAATGTCCAATATCCGTGATGTTATCCCGTTCCCGAGAACAGTAAATAACTGTGAACTGTAATAGAATGGATCCTTTTGAGCTTATAAATAAATAGATGTCGGGGTCAAAAGCCCCCGACTTTGATGCCTACGGATTGTTTCATGCTACGCACTCCCACAATCCTACCCGCTATTCGCATATCATGGTGCTTACGCCCCACTTTTTATGCTCATATCGGGGCGGGTCTCAAGGTCATTCTACCACCAGTGTGCAAGCTCATGTGGGCTTAGACCTTTTGACCCTGGCATCATAAATAAAGACAGACTGCCGTTTGATGCACATTTCTGTGTGCGTGAGCCGGTGGTCTGTTTTTTGATTGCCAAAAGCTCAGAAAATGCCTTATAGTATAGAGTATCAGATTCTATCAGATGTGAAATGACTTCCATATCTATAGACGCTGAGCAACAAGAAGTAAAAGTTATCAGGTTATCATACGAAAGCAGGAGAATTGGAAATGAAATTTATTCATATAGCAGACCTTCATCTTGGCGCAGAGCCGGATGCAGGCAGAGCATACAGTCAGAACCGGTCACAGGAATTGTGGGAGACACTACAGTCGGTTCTTGAGGTTTGCGAGGAAGAGCAGACAGACCTTCTGCTGATCGCAGGAGACATTTTTCACGGGCAGCCGCTTCGCAGGGAATTAAAAGAGCTGAATTATTATTTTGCAGAGCTGACGCATACAAAAGTAGTCTTGATCGCTGGCAACCATGATTATATAAGAAAGGATTCTTATTACAGAACGTTTCAGTGGAATGAGAATGTAATCCCTTTATTCGGGCGGGAACTGGAATATGTGGAGTTCCCGGAACTGAGGACGGCAGTGTATGGTCTGAGTTATTACAGCAGGGAGATCAGAGAGCCTCTGTATGAATCGGCGTTTGGGAGGAATCCAGGAGTATGAGATTCTTCTCGCCCATGGTGGAGATGAGAAGCATTGTCCGTTCCGGGTGAAAAAGCTGGAAGAGTCAGGATTTGATTATATTGCACTGGGACATATCCACAGACCGCAGGCACTGATGAAAGACCGGATCATTTATGCGGGAGCGTTAGAACCCATTGACCGGAATGATGTAGGGCCGCACGGCTATGTAAAGGGAGAGATTACGGAAGCCGGGGTTCATACGCAGTGGATTCCGTGTGCAATGAGATCCTATATTCATCTGGAAGTTCCGGTTAATACGGAAGATACAATGGGGAGCGTGCGGAAAAAAGATTCTGGAGGCCGTGAAGGACTATGGAGCAGAAAATATGTATAAGATCATTCTTACGGGATATCGGGATCGGATCTGCGGTTTGATACAGAGCGAATGGACCGGGACGGGAATCTTCTGGAAGTGATCGATGAAACCGCTTCGCAGTATGATATGGAAGAATTGTTGCAGGAAAATGAAGGAAATCTGCTGGGAGAGTATATCCGTCGGTTTAAAGACTGCGAAAAGGACAGCATAGAATATCAGGCATTGTATGAGGGAGTTGAAGTACTCCTTAAGAATAAGGGGTGACGGAAAATGAAGATAACGGAATTATATATCAAAAATTTTGGCAGATTTTCAGAGCAGCATTTCTATATCAAGGATGGCGTTCAGGTCATTTACGGAGAAAATGAGTATGGAAAATCTACATTGCAGGCATTTATCAGGGCGATGCTGTTCGGAATGGAGCGGGGAAGAGGAAAAGCTGCGGCAAAGGATGATTTCAGTAAGTACCAGCCGTGGGAAAATCCGAATTACTATGCCGGAGTAATGCGGTTTCGCTGTGGTAACAGGAATTTCCGGCTGGAACGGAGTTTTGACCGGATCTCAAAGCAGGTTTCACTGGTCTGTGAAGATGATGGGGGAAGAGCTTTCGGTAGAGCATGGGGATCTGGATATACTGCTGGGAGGGATTACTCCGGGGATGTATGACAATACGGTTTCGATCGGACAGTTTCAGAGCAGACCAGGACAGGAACTGGCGGAAAGTCTGAAAAATTATGCGGCAAATTATTATGAGACCGGTGGCGGGGAACTGGATTTAAGCGGTGCGATTTCAGATCTGAGAGAACGGAAAAAAGCAGTAGAGCAACAGTGCAGATTTGCAAGAGAACAGAGAGAAAAAAGTATCTTTCCATGGAGCAGGAATGTACCTATCTGGAAAAAAAGATATGAGAAAGTTTCAGGCACAGTATGAAGAAAAATCAGCAGAGAATCCGTCTGCTGCAACAAAGACAGAAGGAAAATGATTCAAAAGAAACGGATTTGCATCCGGGTGAAACGGAATCTGCTTCTGAACAACCGGAAGAGAACAGCCGTGGAATGATCATTGGTGGCTTTTTTAGGAATCATTGCCGGACTGGCAGGGCTTTGTGGGGGATATTTTTAAGAGATAAATCCGGAGTTGACGTACTTTTGGAGCGGTCTTCCGCGTTTGTACTGCTGGCAGTACTTTTAGTGATCGCGGGCTGTGCTGTTTGTTGTGGGAATCCGTAACCGGGCAGGACAGAAAAAAATAATAAAAAAGAAACAGAAAAATCCAGCGGAATCCGCACAGTGCAGGAAAAGAGAAGGTTCAGACCGGACAGCCGGAGCAGAATGGTGAGAAAGTCTGGCGGAAGCAGAACGATCCTGAGGAACAGAAGCTTCAGTGGCAGCAGGAACAGATCAGGGAAGAGTGGAAAGAAAAGAAGCTCCGGTACGAGAATTTGAAAGAGCAGCAAAGAGAACTGCAGCCGGATGAAGCAGAGGAAAGACTCTATGAGAGGAGAGAGGCACTGGAACTGGCAGAAGAGACGATGAAAAAGGCGGCAGAGCATCTTGGAGAGCGGACAGCAGCAGGACTGAACCGGAGAGTGTCTGAGATTTTTCCGAAATTACGGAGGGAAAATATCCGGGGTCAATATCAGTGACAGACTGGAAATTTCTGTATGGGACGGAACGAGGCGGATTCCGGCATACCGGCTGAGCAGAGGAACGGTGGAGCAGATTTATTTTGCCCTGAGGATGGCGGCAGCCGAAATGCTTCAGGAGGAAGAACTTCCGGTGATCCTGGATGAAACCTTTGCATTTTATGATGATAAAAGACTGCAATCTGTACTAAAATGGTTGAGTCAGCAGGAAAGACAAGTTATAATATTAAGCTGTCAGAGAAGAGAAATGGAATTTTTGAGAAGATGCTGACGTTTTCAGGAAGGAAGATAGATACATGAAAATAGAACTGCCAAAAAAAAGTTTTATTTATAATCAATAATCTGCAGCTTCATGGGTATGAGGCATTTGCGGTGGGGGCTGCGTGAGAGATTCGATCCTTGCAAGACGGCCACAGGACTGGGATATTACGACTTCGGCAAAGCCGGAAGAGATAAAAAGCTGTTCCGCAGGACGATTGATACAGGGATCGAGCATGGAACGGTTACGGTTCTTTTCGGTAAGGACAGCTTTGAGGTGACGACCTACAGGATCGATGGTGCATATGAGGACAGCAGACATCCAAAGGAGGTACAGTTTACCAACCGGCTGGAAGAAGATCTGAAAAGAAGAGATTTTACGATCAATGCAATGGCGTATAATGACCAGGTGCGTCTGGTGGATGTATTTGGCGGAATGCAGGATCTGAACCATCATCTGATCCGGTGTGTGGGAGATCCTGAGGAGCGTTTTTTCGGAAGACGCACTGAGGATTCTTCGTGCGGTACGTTTTTTCGGCACAGTTGAATTTTCCGATCGAGTCGGCTACAGCGGATGCCATCCGCAAACTTGCTCCGAATCTGCAGAATATCAGTGCGGAAAGGATTCAGGCGGAGCTGGTGAAACTTTTGGTATCGCCTCACCCGGAGCGAATCCGTGATGCATACGAACTGGGACTGACGAAGGTGATTCTGCCGGAGTGGGATGCTATGGCGGGAGTGGAGCAGAATACTCCCCATCATAAATATGATGTGGCGGAGCATACACTGCGGGCATTGAAAAATGTGAAACGTGACAAGATTCTCCGGCTTACGATGCTGTTTCATGATATGGGAAAACCGATGATGAAGACCACCGATGAGAATGGTCGGGATCATTTCCGTGGACATGCACTGGTCAGTGAGGAGCTGGCAAGGAGTATCATGCACAGATTGAAGTTTGACAATGAGACGATCCGAACGGTTACGAAGCTGGTCTGCTATCATGATTACCGGGTGGAGGCAACACCAAAGAATGTGCGGAGAGCCATGAATCGGATCGGCGTTGATCTGTTTCCGTATTATCTGGCAGTGCGTCTTGCGGATGTAAAGGCACAGAGTCCGTATCAGAAAAGGGAAAAGATTGAAAATATCGTAGAAATGCGTCAGCTGTATCAGGAGATCATAAAGAAGCAGGAGTGTGTGACGCTCAGACAGCTTGCGGTCGGAGGTCGTGAACTGATGGATCTCGGAATGAAGCCGGGGCGTGAGCTGGGCAGTATGCTCAGTGAATTACTGGAATATGTACTGGATGATCCTGCAAGAAACGATAAGGAAAACTTTGTGCATATGTAAAAAATAAATTGAACCTCTAAGTTAATCGCAGCTTTCAGGCATACATGGAAGAACCTGTTCATAGATTAGAAAGAACTTGAATAGAGGTGCGGGCGTTAAAAGAGCGTCCGCACACGGGAACAGGGGGGATGTCATGAGAGTATGAACAGGAAGTGCGGGAACAGTACGAGATAGAGATTAAAAGCACCCGTCGGACAAGGGGTGCGTTTTTTTGCATTGGCAATGCAGATACAGAAGTATTCTTGATGAAAGAAACCCTTGCTTCTGAAAAAGAGCGGCATTGCTTTATCGACATTGAACCGGCTTGAGAAGACGGGAAAATTAAAAGTAGATGCACCGGTTTTTAAAAGGGATGGAAAGCTGATCGTTGCTGCCAGGGACGGGACCTCGTTATATGATGAAAAGTGGTACTCCGGGCGGGAATGTGATATGAAAAAGGAACAGGAACTCCTGCTTGCCGCTGAGAAACTCGGGATTCTGCATACGCATCTGAAATGGCAGGAACCGACAGCAGGGAGCTGGAAACGCTGCTTTGCAAGTATGCAGTGCGATCAGAAGATGCAGCGGTATCGGAAAGTGGAGCAGTGTCAGAAAATGCAGCGGTATCGGGAAATGGAGCAGTGTCAGAAAAATGCAGCGACACCGGGAAATGGAGCAGTATCAGAAAAGAAGGAGAAAGAGCCTGTGCTACAGCAACAATTCCCGGAAGAGGAGTTTCAGGTCCGCCCGCCTGCTGCACGCAGTCCGCTGGATGAAATGCTGCGGCATAACCGGGAAATGAAAAAAGTCCGTTCGTTTATCAGAAAAAGGGTCGTAAAAAATGAGTTTGAAGCGTTGTATCTGAAGCATTTTGAAGCGATGTATGAGAAGGCCTGTGCGATCACCGCAGCGATGGAACAGTCAGGCTGTATGCAGATTTATGAAAAAACGTTGCGGAAACCGGATGATGCATGGAGATTATAATTATCATAATATTCTGATCCTGCCGGAGATACTGCGATCACCAATTTTGAACATATGCGGATTGGAATCCAGGTGCAGGATCTGTATTATTTTCTGAGAAAAGCAATGGAAAAATATCGTTGGAAACAGAAACTGGGGTTGGGATCATCCGGGCGTATGAAAGACAACGCCGGCTGGAGCCGGGGAGAATGGGAGTATCTGGGGCTTCAGCTTGCCTATCCTGAGAAGTTCTGGAAGACTGCCAGCAGTTATTGCAGGTCGAATAAGGCATGGCTGCCTGAAAAAAGTGTGGAGAAGCTGGAACTTGCGGTGAATCAGGAAGAAGAAAAAGACGAATTTTTGAAAACTATTTTAAGGATACACCTGTAATTTGAAAAAGGTGGAATAAACGGAAATTCCTTGACAAATAAGGACTGAACCGTTATAACAGTACATAAGGGTGCATCCATGTGGACGGACGAGTGGACATGGAGCCTTTAAAAAAATAAGTATGAAATTGTATTTAAGTACAATGAAGGAGGAAATAATCCATGAACAAAACAGAATTAATAGCAGCAGTAGCTGAGAGAGCCGAGATTTCAAGAAAGATTCAGAAAAAGCACTGAAGGCTTTTTTTGTTGATGTAGTTGCTGAACAGCTTAAGGCAGGAGATAAAGTGCAGCTCGTTGATTCGGAACATTTGAAGTAAGCGAGAGAGCAGCAAGAGAGGAAGAAATCCTCAGACAGGTGAGACAATGACGATCGCAGCATGTAAAGCTCCGAAGTTCAAAGCCGGTAAAGCATTAAAGGATGCAATCAACTAATCTTCTGCAGAAAGAGCGGATGAAATGAATCGGATCAGACAGGTTTTTGCAAGGAAATGGTTGCAGTGCCTGTCTGTTTTTTTCTGCGGGCAATGAGCCGGAGCCTGTGGCTATACAGGCACAGGACACCGGCAACTGACGCAGCATTATTTTATGTGAGATACGAAGGGAGAAAGGTTATGTTTAAGGAAAAAGTACGGGTGCAGATCTTAGAGGGGAAACTGACAGATAAGGGAAAATGCCTCTGCGGAAGTTACAGAGGATATGAGATCATGGTGAACCAGATGAATGGATTCTATCAGATCTGTATTAATGCCCATTCTGATGATGATGTGAATAATCAGAAGCTGGCTGCTTTTTCTTGCAGAACATAAGACGAAGGTAAAAGGTGTTCTGGATGCGAAGATCAGTCCGACAGCACTTCTGATGAATGTGAAGATGCCTGCATTTGGTTCAAAGTGTCCGGCAGCGATCAATGAGGCAGTGATGCCGGTGATCCAGTACCTGACGATGGGAAGATATTCCAGCGGATGCGAGTACTGCAAGTCAGAGAATGTACCGGTTTCAGATTATGAGATCAATGGAATGCATCATCTGGTATGTGAAAATTGTGCAGGGCAGATCGGTCAGAATCTGCAGCAGAACCAGCAGGAAGTCCAGGCGAAGAAGAGCCGCGTGGCAGAAGGGATCGTGGGTGCGGTACTTGGTTCTCTGATCGGATGCATTCTGTGGATCCTGATCTATAAGCTGGGCTATATTGCAGGAATCGCAGGAGCAGTGATCGGAATCTGTGCGATGAAAGGATATGAGATGCTTGGCGGCCATCTTGATAAAAAGGGAGTGGTCATTTCCTCGGTGATCATGGTTGTGATGATCTATTTTGGAAACCGGATCGCATGGAGCTGGGATGCATATGATGCATTGAAAGATCAGGGATTCACATTTTTTGACAGTTACCAGTATCTGGGAGAGATTCTGGATCAGACAGGTCTTGCAGGTGATTATTATACAGATCTGACGATCGGATATGTTCTGTCCTTTGTATGTGGGGCGAGGTATATCATTCATGCATTCCGGGCAAGCAATGGAAGTTATACAATGAAAAAGCACTAAAAGGAATCAGAAAAGATGAGATTAGACAAATTTTTAAAAGTATCCAGGCTGATTAAAAGAAGAACCGTGGCAAATGAAGCATGTGATGCAGGAAGAGTCCTTGTGAACGGAAAGACTGCAAAAGCATCTGTAAAGGTAAAGCCGGGGATGTCATTGAGATCCAGTTTGGAACGAGAACGGTGAAAGTGGAAGTTCTTGATCTTCAGGCGACAACGAAGAAAGAAGAGGCAAAAGAGCTGTTCCGTTATATTTAACCGGTTTCATTGATCGGGAAGACCGGAAAGTGTACTGTGATCTGAAGCTGTCTTCTCACTTTACAGTCATAAAAGCGTACAACCCGTCATATATATCAGATGTGCAGAGTGTTGGACTAAAAGGGAGGTACGCAGATGGACGAGCAGAGGATCGCCAAAGCACATAAGCTTGTGGTGAATAATCGGAAGACGAGTATGGTGACCGGGGTTCTGGATGTTCTTTCCTTTGACCTCAATGAGATTCTTCTGGAAACGGAGCAGGGAATGTTGATGGTCAAGGGAACGGATCTGCATGTAAATCGGCTCAGTGTGGAAAAGGGAGAGGTTGATCTGTCGGGAAATATCGACAGCATTGCTTATTCCAGTTCCACTCCGGCAGAGAAAGCAGGAGAAAATTTCCTGTCCCGGCTGTTCCGGTAGGAGGGAAAGATGCCGGGACTTGGAGCAGAGGCAATGATCTTTCTATATGCAGGACTTTCCGGTCTGACCGTTCTGGCCGGTTATGATGTATTGCGGTGGTTCAGGCGGATCATCCGGCATCACGATTTCCTGGTCGGAGTGGAAGATATTCTTTATTCTGTCGCAGTCAGTATCTACCTTTTCCGTCAGCTTTATGTGACGACTTATGGCAGTATCCGATGGTATTTTATAGCCGGAATCCTGCTGGGAATGTTGTTTTGGAAAAGTGTGAAAATATTGTTGAAAAAAATGTTATCAAATCTGAGAAAAAGCCTTGAAAAGTTTAAAAAATAGATAAAATAATTATGTTGTCCGAAAATCTGAAGGGGAAAGCAGTTTTCGGATCTGAGGGAGCGTAGCAGTTTGGAGTATCATTTATAAGCAGGGTGAATCTTGGATGGCAAAGAATAAGAACGTAAGGAACAGACGGCAGAAAAGCCGTAAGAACAGCGGTCTTCGCTGGCATAAGAGGGGCATTGTCCTGACGACGCTGGTAATCGTACTTTTAGGCGGAATGGTTACAGCAGGTTCTGTCAGTCTCTGGAGCAGGAATAATGCCTATAAAGCACAGGAAGCAGAGCTTCAGGCACAGATTGAGGCTGAGGAGGCCCGTTCAGAAGAGATTAAAGAATATGAGGCATATGTTCAGACAGATGAGTATATCAGGGAGACAGCAGAGGATAAGCTGCACCTGGCAGATCCGAATGAGATTATTTTCAGGCCGATCAAGTAGACAGGCATAAAAAGAGTCAGTTACATAGAGAGATACAAAAGATAGCTCCGGGAGAGAAGTTCTCCCGGAGCTTTTATCATCTGACAGGAAGGAGCGGAATACAGGATATGAACGACGGGCAGACATTGCATAATAGCCCCTATGTGGAACAGATTGAACGTTTTGCGGGTTCTGTAAAGCAGCTTTCACAGATATTTCTTGGGCTGGAAGAAAAAAGCAAGCCTTTTCGGATGAGGAGATCGAGATGATGTTTCGTCGTCTGAAAGAAAAAAGTCTGCTCAAAATGTGAGAAATGTGAATGGTGCTGGGGAGAAAATTTTATCCATACCTATCAGATGGGATATGAAGTCCTGTCTGCGGTGGATCATTACGGGAATGATCTGAATACAGAAACCAAGCGGAAACTGATGCAGCGTTGCATCATGGCACCGAGGTTTCTCAGGGAAATGCTGGAAGGATTTCATGATGCAAGACAGAACATGATCTGGATCAACCGGATTGCAAGAAGCAGAGAGGGATGTGCGATCCAACTGGATACTTTTGCGGATATGCTTCAGAGCAGTGCAAGGGAACTGGAGGAAAGTATTTTTTACGGATGAACGGATGGAGCGGCGGATCTCCGGGCAGTTGAAAAAGCGTGGCGTCAAGGTTCTGTATACGCAGTTTTTCATGAACCGGGAAGGAAAATACGAAGTTCATGTGACTGCGAGAGCGATGCAGAAAAAAGAGAATGACTGTCCGGGAGCTGGTGCGGTGCGTATCAGCCGCAACAGGACGACGGTTTGTCGCAGAAAATGACAGTGCCCAGATGATCGGGCAGAATTATATGACGGTTATCTGCAGGGAAGGACCGGCATATTATACAATTCCGGGAGTTGCCCGGATCGGCAAGGGGTGCAACAGCATTTCAGGCGATAATTTTGCCATGATGGAGCTGCCAGGTGGAAAAAAGGGCGTGGTGCTTTCTGATGGGATGGGTTCAGGTGAAACCGCGTGCAGGAGAGTACCCTGGTGGTGGAGCTTTTAGAAGAACTTCTGGAGGCGGATTTCCGGAAAAGACTGCAATCCAGCTGATTAATACAACTCTGGTGATGGGGCGAGGAAATCCATTACTCGACGGTAGACATGACGATCTTTGACCTGTACAGCGGGGAATGTGAGATTATCAAAGCGGGAGCATCTTCAACATTTATCCGAAGCAAAGCCGGAGTGGAACATTTAAATTCCACCAGTCTTCCGATCGGAGAGATCAATTCTATAGAAATCGATTCGGTGCGTCGGCAACTGGAAGATGGAGATTTTATCATTATGGTAACGGATGGTGTGATGGATGCACTGCCGGTGGGAGAACAGGATCTGCTCCTGGAGACGATCATCAAAGGCACTGCCATCAGCAATCCGAAGGAGTTGGCACATCATATTCTTCAGCAGGTTCTGAGCTGGACAGGAAGAGAACCGGAGGATGATATGACAGTCCTTGCAGTCGGGATATGGAAAGCGTGACAGGAAGAGGCTGAGATGTTAGACGAGATGGCGACCGGTATGGAATAGGTATCAGGAAAGTCTGAAAAGTTAAACAGCAGGGATTTACAATTAAAAAGTATTTCGGTATAGTTTACATATGATGGATAAAAAAAAAAAAAGTAGAGCAGTATATTGAACAGTATCAGATGATCGGGCGGGGTGACCGCATCGTGACAGGTGTATCGGGTGGAGCAGATTCGGTATGCCTGCTTTTTGTGCTTTGCGAACTGCGGAAAAAGCTTGGGTTTGAGGTGATCGTCTGCCATGTGAACCATCAGTTGAGAGCAGAGGCGGCAGAGCAGGATGAGGCTTATGTGAAAGAGCTGTGCAGAAAACTTGATGTTCCCTGCAGGATTTTTCATGAAAATGTGGAATTAATTGCAAAAAATGGGAAAAAATCTCTTGAAGAAGCAGGCCGTATCGTACGGAGCAATGCTTTTGAGACTGTATGCAGGGAGTCCGGTGCGAATAAGATCGCAACGGCACATCATAAAAATGATAATGCAGAGACAGTACTTCTGAATCTGGCGAGGGAAGCGGGCTTCAGGGAATGTGCGGGATTCGTCCGGTTTACGGAAACCGGATCCGTCCGCTGCTCTGTCTGACGAGGAAAGAGATTGAAGAGTGGCTGGAAGAGGAGCAGATTTCCTATTGTACTGATGAGACGAACGAAGAAGATGAGTATACCCGCAACCGGATCCGGCACAAGATTCTTCCGGTTATGGAACAGGAGATCAACCGTCAGACAGTAGAGCATATCAACCGTCTGAGTTTACAGGCAGAAGAAATATGGGAGTATCTGAACCTGCAGACGGATGCGGCATGGAGACAGATGGTCCATCCGGTGGATGTTTCGGAGGAAAATCCGGAAGAAAAGCAGCAGGGGAAAAAGGAAGAAAAGCCGGCAGGACTCAGGATTGAAGAGGAAGAATATGCAGAACTTCCGGGCATTTTACAGTCTCTTCTGATCCGTCGGTGTATCTGTGAAATGGCAGAAGCACAGAAAGATATTGAAGCAGTGCATATGGAAGCAGTAAGAGGGTTATTTGGCAGGCAGGTCGGAAAAAGCAGGGATCTTCCGTATCAGCTCCGGGCGGTCAGAACCTATGCCGGAGTTGAGATCCGGCGAAGATCTGAAGACAGGGATCAGAAAAAGAATCAGAAAAAGGCTCAGGAAGAAGAAGGCACCGGGCAGCAGAGCGTGGAACTGAAGATTCCGGGGAAACTTATTTCCCGGGAACGGGGCAGAAAAGTCTGCTGTGAGATCTGTGGAAGAGAAGAAGCAGTTTCAGGGAAAGAGTTGTCACAAAAAGCTACACGAAATGCTTTGATTATGATATAATCAAAAGCGGACTCTGTATAAGATACAGAAGACCCGGTGATGAGCTGGTGATTGACAGCCGGGGAAAGCGGCAGAAGCTGAAGTCTTATTTTATTAATGAGAAAGTCCCAAAGGAAAAAAAGGGACCGGATACTTCTGATCGCGGAAGAAGAACAGATCGTATGGATCCCGGGTATGCGGATGAGTGCGGCATATCAGATTGGGGATCAGACAAAAAAGATTCTTAAGATAAAGATTGTGGAGGAATAGGATCATGGCAGAGAGTATAAAAGTATTAGTTCCGGAAGAAGAAGTTGACGCAAGAATTAGAGCATTAGGAGAGCAGATCAGCAAAGATTATGAGGGAAAACAGATCCACCTGATCTGTGTGCTGAAGGGCGGAGTTTTTTCATGTGTGAACTGGCAAAGAGAATTACGGTACCGGTTTCCATGGACTTTATGTGCGTGGGAAGCTACGGAGACGGAACAAAGTCCAGCGGTGTAGTGCGTATTGCAAAGGATCTGGATGAGTCCATCGAGGGAAAAGACGTGCTGATCGTGGAAGATATCATTGATTCAGGAAATACGCTGTATTATCTGATGGATGTACTTCAGAGAAGAAAGCCTGCAAGCCTTCATCTTTGCACGCTTCTGGACAAACCGGATCGTCGTGTGAAGGATGTAAAGGTGGATTATACGGGATTTGAGATTCCGGATAAATTTGTAGTCGGATATGGACTGGACTACGCACAGAAATATAGAAACCTTCCGTATATCGGAGTTGTGGAAGGTGTAGAATAAGGAGGAGTTATAAGCCTTGGAGAACAAGAAGAAATACAGAGGCGTGAACTGGGGCTCGATCCTGCTGTTCATCCTTATCATAGGAGGCATCCTGTGGATGGCGAACAAGGTGCAGATGCACCAGCAGGAAATTTCCTACTCTACTTTTGTAAAAGAAGTAGAAGCGGGGAATGTCACGGCGGCAGATATCAGACAGAACAGTGCTGTGCCGACCGGACGGGTGACGTTGTCATTGAAAGATGATTCATCTGTAAGAAGCCTGAATGTTTCGGACGTAGGGAAGGTGGAAGAATTTCTGCAGGAAAATGATGTGAAATACAGTCTTGAGGATGTTCCGAAAGAGTCCATCATCATGTCAGCAGTCCTTCCGTCACTGATTACTTTATGCGGTATCTTTTTACTGTTTATGCTGATGAACCGTCAGAATGGCGGAACAAATTCAAAAGCGATGAATTTCGGAAAGAGCCGTGCAAGAATGAGTACACAGAATGAGATCAAGGTGACATTTGCAGATGTTGCAGGTCTGAAAGAAGAAAAAGAGGAACTGGAGGAGATCGTTGATTTCCTGAAGTCTCCGAAGAAATATATCCAGGTGGGAGCAAGAATCCCAAAAGGAGTGCTTCTGGAGGGGCCTCCGGGTACCGGTAAGACATTTCTTGCCAAAGCAGTAGCAGGAGAAGCGGGTGTGCCTTTCTTTAGCATTTCTGGTTCTGATTTTGTGGAAATGTTCGTGGGTGTCGGCGCTTCCCGTGTCAGGGATCTGTTCCAGGATGCGAAGAAAAATGCACCATGTATCGTTTTTATTGATGAGATTGATGCAGTCGCAAGACGCCGCGGAAGCGGTCTTGGCGGCGGTCATGATGAACGAGAACAGACATTGAACCAGCTTCTCGTAGAAATGGACGGTTTCGGAGTGAATGAAGGAATTATCGTGATGGCAGCAACGAACCGTAAGGATATTCTGGATCCTGCAATCTTAAGACCGGGAAGATTTGACCGTGATGTCCTTGTCGGACGTCCGGATGTAGGCGGCAGAGAAGAGATCCTGAAAGTTCATGCGAGAAATAAGCCGCTTGGAGATGATGTGGATCTGAAGCAGATTGCCCAGACAACGGCAGGATTTTCAGGAGCAGATCTTGAGAATCTTCTCAATGAAGCTGCGATCCTCGCAGCAAAGGAGAACGGGTATTCATCCAGCAGTCCGATATCCGTCATGCATTTGTAAAAGTCGGGATCGGACCGGAGAAGAAGAGCCGTATCGTTTCTGAGAAAGAACGCAGGATTACAGCTTATCATGAAGCCGGACACGCGATCTTGTTCCATCTGCTTCCGGATGTAGGACCGGTTTACAGCGTATCTATCATTCCGACAGGCGGAGCCGGCGGATATACGATGCCGCTTCCGGAAAGGATGATATGTTCAATACAAAAGGACATATGCTTCAGGAGATTACAGTGTCTCTCGGCGGACGTGTAGCGGAAGAACAGATCTTTGATGATATTACAACCGGTGCATCTCAGGATATCAAGCAGGCTACAGCGATTGCAAAATCAATGATCACCAAGTTTGGTATGTCAGATGAACTGGGGCTGATTAACTATGACAACGACAGTGATGAAGTCTTTATCGGACGTGATTTTGGTCACACTTCAAGAGGTTACGGAGAAAAGATTGCCGGAACGATCGACGAAGAAGTCAAGCGGATCATAGATGAGTGTTATGCACAGGCAAGAAGTATTATTCAGGAATACCATCCTGTATTGGAAAAGTGTGCAGAACTGCTGCTTGAGAAAGAGAAGATAACCAGAAGCGAATTTGAAGCACTGTTTGAGGAAAGTGAGACGGATGCCTGAAAAAGGTTTACTGTATACCCTCTGTCGTCAGAAGGAACTGACGGCCGGGGGTTTTCTGACATAGCAGAGTATGCAGGAGAAACTGCCAGTGTCAGGTTCTCTCATAGGTTATGAATCCAGAATACGAAGGAGCGGAGGAGGGTGAGAATGAACAGAGAAGCATTATTTTGTGATGGAACAGGCGATTATGTCATTCCGGCAGAACCGGAGATAAATGAAAAGGTGGTTCTGCGTTTTCGTACAGCCCACAATGATGTGGATGAGGTGAAGCTCCATGCAGGAGAACAGATCTATACTTTATGGAAAATGCAGACGACTGGTGAATTTGATTTTATGAGATCGAATATCAGTTGGGAACTGAGCCGTTCCGCTATTATTTTGAGATCAAGAAAGGAACAGAGATCTGCTATTTCAGCCGGTATGGTGTGACCTACCGGGCAGAAGAGTACTATTCCTTTATTATCCAGCCGGGATTTTCCACACCGGAATGGGCAAAAGGGGCGGTCATGTATCAGATTTTTGTGGACCGCTTCTGCAACGGAGATCCGACAAATGACGTAGAAGATGATGAATATATTTATATCGGAGCTCCATGTAAAAAAATTAAGGATTGGAGTCAGGCTCCGGCATCCATGGATATCAGGAACTTTTATGGCGGAGATCTGCAGGAGTCATAGATAAGCTGGATTATCTGCAGGATCTTGGAGTTGAAGTTATTTACTTCAATCCTCTGTTCGTTTCTCCGTCGAACCATAAGTATGATATTCAGGATTATGACTACATAGATCCGCATTTTGGAAAGATCGTAGTGGATGACGGAGAAGTACTTCCGAAGGGTGCAAAGGACAATATCCATGCAACGAAGTATCAGCAGAGAACCGGAGACCTGCGGAATCTGGAAGCCAGCAACCAGTTATTTGCAAAGCTGGTGGATGCAATGCATCAGCGGGGAATGAAAGTGATCCTGGATGGTGTGTTTAATCATTGCGGATCTCTTTAATAAATGGATGGACAGAGAGAGAATCTATGAACCGCAGCCGGATTACCCGAAGGGGGCGTATGTGAGTGCGCAAAGTCCGTACCGCAGCTTTTTCTTGTTCCATAATAACCAGGATTCAGCATGGCCATACAATGGTTCATATGACGGATGGTGGGGACATGACACACTGCCGAAGCTGGCGTATGAGGAGTCACCGGATCTGGAAGATTACATTATGCGGATCGGAAAGAAATGGGTGTCTGCACCTTATAATATTGACGGCTGGAGACTGGATGTCGCAGCGGATCTCGGATTAAGCAATGAATATAATCATTTATTCTGGAAACGTTTCCGTAAAGAGGTCAAAAAGTGTGAACCCGGATGCACTGATCCTTGCAGAACATTATGGAGAACCGCAGGATTGGCTCCAGGGAGATGAGTGGGACAGCGTTATGAATTATGACGCATTCATGGAACCCCTGACCTGGTTTCTGACCGGTATGGAGAAACACAGTGATGAGCGTAGAACGGATCTGTGGGGCAATGCAGATAATTTTATCGGGGCAATGAGACATTTTATGGCAAGTATGCTGACACCATCTCTGCAGGTGGCAATGAATGAACTGTCCAACCATGACCATTCCCGTTTCCTTACAAGGACGAACCATAAAGTCGGACGGGTAAGTCAGCATGGCACAAAAAAGGAGCAGAAGAGGGTGTAAACCTTGCGGTCATGCGTGAAGCAGTTGTGATGCAGATGACGTGGGTAGGTGCACCGACGGTTTATTACGGAGATGAAGTGGGACTGTGTGGTTTTACTGACCCGGATAACAGAAGAACTTATCCGTGGGGGCACGAAGATCAGGAGCTGCTTGCATTTCATAAAGAGATGATCCGTATCCATAAGACGGAAAAACCGCTCAGAAAAGGTTCAATCAAGCTGCTTGCCGCAGGGAAGAATCTGCTGGCATATGGACGGTTTGAAAAGGATGAGCAGTTGGTTATTATTGTGAATAACAGCAGTATCCTGAAAAAGTAACAGTACCTGTCTGGCTGACAGGAATGGAGATGAGTGGGCGAATGAAGCGTCTGATCTATACCTACGAGCAAGGATATACAACAGCTTATGATGAGTACATTGTAGAGGATGGAGAGATCGTGCTGAATATGGGAGCATACTCAGCGATCGTATTGAAAACCGATCGATACACTGACGTTGAGATGAACGAAACTGTGGACGGAGTGAAATGAGCATATAAAAAAGAACCAGCTATTTGCTTATGCAAATGACTGGTTCTTTTTTTGCTGTCAGGAATTTTAAGTCTTGTTCGTTTCCTTATTCATTTACCGCATTGGCAGTCTGTCTTACATCCGGGACAGCCATAAGGATCGGATAAAGGACTGCTGAAATGATGAGTCCGCCGAGTCCCTGGATCAGGTTGGCAGGTACGCTTGCGAATGCACCTGAACCATACAGGAAAAAGTATTCGCAGAAGCAGTAGCCACCGGCTACGAGGATGATATCAGCTATACCGCCGAGAATGACAGCGGCATAACGTGACTTGGAAGTATGACCGATCTTCTGATATAAGAGTCCGGCACAGACAGCTACCAGTCCTTTGATCGCAAAAGTGATCGGAACATACACGAAATATCCGCCAAGGAGATCTGCCATTGCAGAACCAATTCAGCCTGCAAGAAGTCCCCACCATGGTCCGAGAACGACACCTGAGAGGATTACCATTGCATCACCCGGATGAATATATCCGCCGGTTCCCGGTGTAGGAAGCTTGATCGACATAGTTGCAACACAGGAAAGTGCTGCGAACAATGCGGTAAGAACGATCTTTTTCAGTTTTGAATTTGTTGTTGTATTCATAGTTAAACCTCTTTCCTTTCAAACTCTCTCTACTATACAACAAATGTGAACCGTTAAAAATGGTCAATTCTGAAAAAAGATATAAGGTCAGATAAAGCCGACGCAAATGCGTCGGCTTCACCTGTTTTAATGATTGAAGAAAAATGATTACTTTAAAATTGCATCTTTGATTTTCTGTGCATAATCTTTTTCCGTCTGATCTGCGTTCGTATTGGCAAGGATTCCTTCAACGATCATGCTGACGGATCTTGAATCTACAAATGTTCCCATCACACTGCGTTCTTTTTCCATTTACTGTATATTTTACCAGGATTCTGGCATATACAGAGCGTTTATAAGCACCGGATGAAAGATTTGTGAATACGATATTGGATCTGTAGTATTCAGCTCCTTTTTATCAGGATTCGTTATAAAGTTTGTTTTGTCTGGAGAGAAGGTATTCTTTAAGTCATCCTCAGCTACTCCATAATACCAGGTACAGCCTTTAAAAGCTAATCTCATCTTTTTCGGATGAAGCTTCCGGTAACTTAAAGTCATATCCAAATCTCATGTTCGTAGATTTTTCAGGAGAAGACTGATCCATTCGTAATGAGCCTCCCTGGAACATATTGCTGAACTGGTAAGTAATTGTGACAGTTCCATCATCATTGAGAACACTGTCTGTGACCGGAATAGCTTCAACGGTTCTTTGATCGTTGAGTTTCAATGTCAATGTATCCGGTACACTGGTTTTGTCAAAGGAATATCCTGTGACAGGGGTGAGAGTAATCTTCGCCGTATAGTCATGAGTCGCATTCTTATCCTTTGATATAGCCGTTACTGTTGTTCCGGTTGCATCTTTCCAGACTGTAGAGACGGTGTATTTATCAGTCTCCTTTGCAGCCTGTGCAGATGACAGATCTGCTTCTTTAGAAGGAGTTGCGATATTTACTATAGTTTCCTCTGCCGGAACGATTGCAGTAGCTGGTCCCATGATACGAATCTCGGCTGCTGATGCAAAAATATTGCTGGTGTCTGATACAGATTCTACCGCATAGAGGCGTACATTGGTAGCCTGGATGGCATGGAACTCTGCCATCTTCCAACTGTCACTGCTGTTCCATGTACCCGTGGCAACTTCCTGATAAGTCTTGCCGTGATCATTACTGATCTCGATGCGGTAGGAAGTGATAGTTCCATTCCCACCACCGGATCTTGGAAGCATACGCAGTCCGGTTACCGTCTTACTCTCTCCAAGAGCGATATCGATCCAGAGATTTTCACGAGCATCACCGCTCCATTTGCTGTGCCAGATCGTACCTGTAGTCTGATCCAGTACAGCGGATGCCGGTCCTTCACTTCCGGTCGTTGCCTGTTCACTTCCTGCTGTAGCAGTCATGCCTTCAAGCGGAAGATCTCTGGAATCATCCTCGGCAGGATCTTTCGGCATATTGGTGAGTGAGTAGTTAGCAAGGACATCGGTTCCGAGTCCCTGAAGATCAAGACCATTCGGAGTACCGGAATATTTATTTGTACCTCTTGCCCATGCCCATTCCATCTCAAACCAGTCCTGAGCAGAGTAATTGGTATAAGATTCTCCGGCAAGTTCTTTTTACGTTCAGTGATCCATTTCTCCCAACGCATTTTATAGTAATCGTTGGTCAGACCGGCCCACTGACGGTTGGAATAATCGATCAGTCCACCGCTGATTGCCTGGTCGTAACTTCCCCATGTGGTGATCAGACTGCGGGCATTCAGTTCGTAAAGTTCTTTTGTAAAATCATCGGAATTTTCTGCCAGTTTCTTTGCACCGTTGATCCATGTACCGACAAGAAATTCTTTCTGTGTTCCGGTTACTTTTTCTACCATATCAATAATAGAAAGGAATTTATCGGAAAGGGTACTAAATTCTTCCGCATCACCAGAGCGGAAAGCTGCCGCCATCTTTTTCTGATATTCCTGAGCCGTATTGGACAATACCTGTTCCAGTACATTGGCAAGGTCATATTGATAGCCGGCACTGTTCTTCAGCTTATCATAGTCTGCAAGGAGCAGCTCGGCTGCTTTTTCCAGTTTTTTCTTATCATAATCAACAACAGCATTTCCCCATGTAGAAGCTGCACCGATATCCAGTCCCGGTCTGGCATTTACAACAGACTCAGGAGCACCCTGTCCTTTCATATTGTATGCAGGATTGTATACGGTGTCGTGCAGTATTTCCATTGCCTGATAAGCGGAGTCACTGTCTGAACCGTAACGTCTTGTTACATAATTTTTAAACCATTCATCAAGATTGATCTTCTGTAAGTTATTTCCGTCATCAGCCCAGATCGTTTCAAAGAAAAGATCGTAGAGAACCTGATTGTTTACAGATGCCTCCGGTGTGATACCGATTCCTGCCATATGTTCAGCCTGATTAGAGGCATTTACGATTCCTTCAACATAATTATCAATATGTCCATGGAGTCCGAGACGTCCACCGAAGTTGTTCAGCATACAGTAAACCCACGGAGTATTCAGAAATTCTCCGCCGCCTTCTGCACCACCGTAGTAACCATGGTTGGTCTCATTCCAGTGAGGTGTCTTTCTCCGCATAGAGATCCAGAACAAGAGCATGATTGCGGTTGTCACCTAATCCCTGAAGCAGAGCCGTTGTCGGATTTCCCTGCCAGGACTGGATCACCCAGGTTGCGTGAGGATCAGCAGTCATGGAATTTGCAAGGACTTTCTGCGAAATAACAGCGGAATCCATACCACCGGTATTTCCACCTTCATGGAACGGGTCTGTTGCATAATAATGAGCGGAATCTCCATAAACTTCTTTCTGTACTTTATAAAGAAGAGTGCTGCATATTTTGTGAAAGACTCACTGTCTGTCCTCAGCATACTTGGCCGCTGGAAAGAACACCAGGTTCCCTGCTTGATCACTTCTGCCGAAGGATCTTTGAAGTAATATCTACCGGCACCATTCCGCTATATCCCTGAAGGACAGGCTGCATGCCGAGCTTTCTCATGATAAGCTGATTTTTTCTTGCGAGCTCCGTTCTCTCAGTGAACCAGGTATCATGAACCGGGCCGCCATAACCGGAAAGATTTGCCATATAGGCCCATGCATAGTAGGCAGGTCCGGCAATGAAATCTTTGGCTTCCTGATGAGTATAACCAAGTTCTGTAAGGAAACGTCTCCAGACTTCTTCCTGAGCTGTGGCATCAAGAACTACATTTACACCATTCAGTGCAAGCCAGTCTAACTCATTTCTCCATTCCTCTTCGCCCCAGAAAGCCATAGAGTAGGAGAGGGTACAGTAGTTATAAGAATAACGAACCGGGAATTTGGTTTCTTTATGTACCGTTCCTTCAACCGGAATAATGCTTTTCGGCATGGTGACCTGATCGCCGACCTGGGAAATATTGACGTTACAGTAATATTTCAGGTAATAATTCAGACCGGTTGCAAGAGATACACCGTTATTTCCCTTGATATGGATCTTTCCGTTGCTCTGGGAAAGGTCATAATAGTCATATCCATTTGCAGCATCTGCAAGTTCAAATGTAAACCAGTCTTTATAAGCTGCACCGATTCTTCTTTCAATAATTCCCTTTACTTCATTGATCGTATCCTGATTGGTAACAGTTACGTTGTATGCAGAGTTTTTAAAATCTTCAACCTGTACTGCAGGAGTCTCCTGAACAGCTGTACCACTTGGAGTTCCAAGCACACGGATCTCGTTGATCAGTGCTTTGGAGGATTCAGACTGATATTCCACATAGACACGTACGATTCGTGCTTCTTTTTTATTTGCTTGATAAGATTCCCCCTTAGCAGGGCAGTTTTTCTTTGTCAGACTTTTCGGCTAACTTCTCAAAATCCCGTCCATCCATACTAGTATAGACAGAATACTGGGAATAACCGGCAGAAGGAGTATAAACCTGAATCTCATCCAGCTTATAATTGGCCTCCAGATCAATATCTACATAAGCCGGATAACGTTCACCCGTCCATGTATTGATGGTAGAACCATCATTGATACGGGAGACAACTCCTCCGGCATTTGTATGAACCGGCTTTTTATAGGCGATACTTTCCGTATCCTCTGAACCGGAACCGCTTGTATCAGCGAAAATTTTAAATTCCGCAAGTGCCGGCCATGGATCACCTGCTGTATTGGTAATGCTGGTGATGACGATGCGGACCGATTTGAGATTTTTGATGGAATCCAGTGTCAGTGTTCGAAGATAGCCGTCATCCAGACGGGTTGCATTCACTCCGGCAAAGAGTGTCTGCCATTCCGTGTCAGTTGAACTCTTCCCATAGATATCGAAGGTAAACTGGAAATTGTTTTCGTCAGAAGACAGATGCTCAAAAGCAGCCTCCATGGATTTGACAGGATATTCCCGATCCAGTTCCATTTCGATCCATGCACCGTCTGGCAGAGTGGACATTCCACCACCATTAAATACATAGAGAGAACTATAGTCCTCATCTGTGAGGTTGCTTTTTGTGCCGTAATCTCCGCCAACCGAGGTGATCGTTGCAGCAGGGGCTACATTGGTAAGAGACTCCTCACCACTTTCATTTTCAGCCCAGATCTCCACCTCTGCAAGTGCCGGCCAGAATCCTCCGGCATCACCATTGTTAGTCGGATTTGACAGTTCAATGAAGGTATGCGTAAAACTTAAGGCAGTATCATAAGTAAATTCATAACCGTCATCGAAAGATGTGACCGTGGCAGTATTATCTATAACCAGGTCACTGGTAACGTTGTTCAGTGCATGAGAAAGCGTTACGTCAACTCCCCCACGCACTCTGACCGGATTCAAATTTTAATACGACTTTTTGATCCGCTTTGTATTATCGGCGGGTAATTTTAAGGACACGGTACTCGGCCATGTTCCATCGTTCTGAATCCACATTGTGCTGCTGTCTCCGTCAGTCATACGTTCCGCACCATAGCCACTCTGGGAACTGGGGACAGTAATTTCGCAGTCACCGGCAATATTGACCAGTTGGCTGGTCTGTTCTGCCGCCTGCGTCTGAGGTGTCGCGTAGACCGGGATCTGCACAGAAGTAAGTGCTACCGTAGCAGCAAATACAGCAGACAGAAGCCGTTGGACACCTGCAAATTTTGCATTTTTTCATACTTTTTCCTCTCTTTCCTTAGTCAGATATAACAAAAAACGATTCGTCATTTGCATATCATAATATAAAATCCTCCAAATTATATTATATCGGAAAGGCGAGGATTGGACAAGTTATAAAACGGCTCCAGTTCACGGATCATTTCTTCTTCAAGTTTTATGATCCTGCGGGCAATGGAATCAGCACTTTTATCTGCCTGGCAGAGTGTATTGGCACGCTCGCCCAGGGTTTTGATCCCCATACTGCATCCATCGATCAGTACCTTGGCAATCTCAGAATTATCAGAGTTCATGCCCAGCTTGATTTCTGTTGTAAACCAGGAAAATGCTGAAGCAAGCATTCCCGGATCTTTTGGCTCAAAACCGTCTGCTGACAACTGGCTTTCTGCTGTCTGCTGCAGGTGTGTATGCTGTTCGATGTATTTGTTCAATATTTTCTGGAGTGCTGAGTCTGAGTAAATTCAAGGATCTGCTGAATACTGCTGACAGCCATTTTGCATCCTGATGTACACTCTTCTAAAAGTTTACGGGTCTGTTCGTCCATGGATAAAAACCTCATGTGATTTGTTGATTTACTGATATTGACTGCTGTTTCTGATTCTGGATCTGCGACAGAAAGAGATCTTCACCAGCAGAAAATTCAGGAACAGTAACAGCATTCCCTGGGAAGGAGTTTTATACACAGCCGTTGATTTTTCATATTCAATGCCCTATAATAAAGCGTAAATATTGGAAGAGGCGGACAAAAGGAGGAAAACTCGATGCTGAAGGGGAAGACAGTTCTGTTAGGCGTATCGGGAAGTATTGCAGCATACAAGATCACATCGCTTGCCAGTGCATTAAAGAAGCTGGACGCAGATGTCCATGTACTGATGACGGAGAATGCAACGAACTTTATCAATCCGATCACATTTGAAACGCTGACGGGGAATAAGTGTCTGGTGGATACCTTTGACCGGAATTTTCAATATAGTGTGGAGCATGTATCGTTGGCGAAAAAGGCAGATGTTGTCATGCTCGCACCGGCAAGTGCGAATGTGATTGGGAAGATTGCTCATGGCATTGCGGATGATATGCTGACAACAACAATGATGGCGTGCAAATGTAAGAAGATCGTTGCTCCTGCAATGAATACGAATATGTTTGAGAATCCAATCGTTCAGGATAATCTGAAAAAACTGGAATATTATGGTTATGAAGTAATCTCACCGGCAGTCGGCTATCTTGCGTGTGGAGATACAGGGGCAGGAAAGATGCCTGAGCCGGAGCTTCTTTTAGAGTATATTTTAAAGGAAGTGGCACGGGAAAAGGACATGAGAGGACTGAAAGTTCTTGTGACCGCAGGACCGACGCAGGAGGCGGTAGATCCGGTTCGTTATATCACGAATCATTCTACGGGACGGATGGGATATGCGATTCGCACGGGTCTGCATGCAGAGAGGTGCAGAGGTTACGCTTGTCACAGGACCGTCAGCACTGAAGAAGCCGGAGTTTGTGAAGGTTGTGCCGGTTACGACAGCGAAGGAGATGTTTGATGAAGTGACAGGACGGGCTGCTGAACAGGATATCATCATAAAAGCGGCGGCTGTGGCAGATTACCGTCCGAAATATATCAGTGATGAGAAAGTAAAGAAGAAGGGAGACAATCTGTCACTGGAGCTGGAGCGTACGGACGATATTTTAGCTTATCTTGGAATGCATAAAAAGAAGAACAGTTCCTCTGCGGATTTTCCATGGAGACGGAACATATGCTGGAAAATTCCGTGGGAAATTGCAGAAAAAGAACCTGGATATGATCGTTGCGAACAGCCTGAAGGTGGAAGGTGCCGGATTCGGTGGTGATACGAACATTGTAACGATTATCACGAAGGATCGGGATGAGCAGCTCGGCAAGATGTCAAAAGAGGATACAGCGGCAGAGATCCTTGACCGTATCCTGAGTTTCAGAGAGGGGCAGGAGAAAAATGATATTAGCGATTGATGTAGGAAATACAAATATTGTACTGGGATGTATCGACGGGGATGAATGTTTATTTGTGGAACGTCTGTCCACAGTGCGTACGAAGACCGAACTGGAATATGCGATCGATATTAAAAATGTATTGGATATCTATCATATTCACAGAAGTGATATAGAGGGCGGGATCGTTTCCTCGGTTGTTCCGCAGATCACGAATATTGTAAAGCTTGCAGTTGAAAAGATCCTCAAGAAAGAAGTGCTGGTAGTAGGAGCAGGGATTAAGACGGGACTCAATATCCGTATGGATAATCCGGCACAGCTTGGAAGTGATCTGGTTGTGAATGCAGTAGCCGGGATCGCAGAATATCCTGTACCGCTTCTGATTCTGGATCTTGGAACAGCCAATACAGTCAGTGTGATTGACAAAAATAAAAATTATATCGGAGGAATGATCTATCCGGGAATCGGAGTGTCACTGGATTCACTGACGGCTCGTGCATCCCAGCTTGGAGGGATTGGGATTGAAGCACCGGAGCATATCATAGGAAAGAATACGGTAGAATGCATGAGGAGTGGAATTATCTACAGCAGTGCCGCAGCGATCGATGGAATTATTGACAGACTGCAGGATGAGCTGGAAGGGGAGGCCACCGTGATTGCGACAGGCGGACTTGCGAAGAAGATTGTGCCGCATTGTAAGAGAGAGATTATTTTGGATGATGATCTGTTGTTGAAAGGACTGGCGGTTATTTACAGAAAGAACCGGAAAGTTCAAAAAGAGTAGAGAAGAAAAAGAGATAAATTATGAGAAACCCGCTGCGATGGAAGTTCCATGAAGCAGCGGGTTTCGGTTTTGGAAGGTTTATTATGTAAAGACAAAAGTCGTGCTGACAAAATAATCTTTATAAATGATCAATGGATCAAAGTTGCCCTACAGGCGGTCGCCACGCTTGATATATCCCGGTTTTTCCGGTGCTGCGATGACACGCTTTCCACGGATCAGGCGGGCATGCTTGTCTATTACGAGATTTTCAACATGGACACCCTTTCCGATGACTACATCGGCATTGATGACACAATTCTTAACAATTGCTCCTTCTTTGATGATACAGCCACGTCCGATAACAGAATTTTCAATCGTACCCTCGATCAGGCAACCGTTGGAAATAACGGAAGATTTCACTTCACTTCCATCAAAGTACTGCGTCGGGCAGGAATCATTTGTACGGGTGTAGATCGGCCAGTTATCATCGAAAAGATCTGTTGCTTTCTTGAGGTTGATCAGTTCCATATTTGCCTCATAATAACTGTTGAAGTCAGTGATCGTAGCAAAGAATCCACGGTGAGAATAAGCACGAACATCCAGTTCTTCACATTCTTCACGTACGATATCAGCAAGTGTATACATGGAAGAAAGCTTATGAGCCTTCTGAACCAGTTCAAGGAACAGAGCTTTCTTCATTACATAAGTATCCATGAAGATATTTTTGCTCTTTGTATTTCCATGGTTCGGCTCAATGGAAAGAACTCCCTTCTGCTTGTTGATATCCAGTGCATGGCAGTTCAGGAAATGATCTTTTGCATTGTCCACATTCTGATACATCAGTGTGATATCCGCACCGGATTCGATATGAGACTGAAGGAATGTATTATAATCTGCTGTATAGATCATATAACTTGGTGCAAGGACTACATATTCGGAATCAATCTCATCAAAGCAGTCAAAGTTCTCGATGTAAGCGGCAATATCTGTATTGTAGACATTGTTCTCTTCAATGGTCTCTGCAAAAAGAATGTTCAGCTTGCCACGTTTGGAGTTGATGTTGTAATGACGTCCTGTTCGAGATGTTCTACGAGGGAACGGGGTTTTCTGCGGACGTAAACCTGCATTACATCAATTCCACTGTTACTCATATTGGAAATCGGGAAGTCGATCACACGATATCTTCCGAGAAAAGAGATTGCTCCGGTCGGACGATAATCCAGCATACCATTTACCTGTATGTTGTTTCCTGCAAAGTTTACGATTCCAAATGCTCTACTCATCTTATTCTTCCCCCTTTACACGTTTTGCAACCAGTTCGATATTTTCACTGTCTGCACTGCCGACAATCGCATTCTTTCCGATCTTTACGTGGTCCGCAACAAGGGCGCGTGTAACAACGGCACCTTCTTCAACCTCCGCACCCGGCATGAGTACACTATCAATGACTTTTTGCACCGGCAGCAACTTTTGCACCTGTAAAGAGAACTGAGTTCTTAACAGTTCCGTTGATGACACATCCCTGTGTGATGAAAGCTCTGTCAATATCAGCATCAGCACCGATAAACTGTGGAAGAGCAGTGACATCTTCTGTATAGATTTTCCAGGAAGAATCGTTCAGATCCAGTGCATTATTCTTGTTCAGAAGATCCATATTTGCTTCCCAGAGAGAATCGATGGTTCCAACGTCTTTCCAGTAGCCTTTGAATTTATAGGCAAAGCGTCTTTTCATCTGCGAGCATGGTCGGGATAATATCCTTACCGAAATCATGACTGGATTCAGGATTCTTCATATCAGCAAGAAGCATCTTCCGAAGCAGCTTCCAGTTAAAGATATAGATTCCCATGGATGCCAGGTTACTCTTTGGTTTCTCAGGTTTTTCTTCAAATTCTACGATACGGCCTGTCTCATTTGTATTCATAATGCCAAAACGGCTGGCTTCTTTCATTGGTACTTCAATGACTGCAATCGTTGCATCAGCATGATTTGCTTTGTGGTACTCAAGCATTTTATCGTAATTCATTTTGTAAATATGATCTCCGGAAAGAATCAGGAGATAGTCCGGAGAATAAGAATCGATAAAGTCAATATTCTGGGAAATCGCATCAGCAGTTCCTCTGTATACATCAAGTCCTGTATCTGCTTTCTCACGAGGAGGAAGTATGTAAACTCCACTATCCTTTGCATCGAGTCCCCATCTTCTTCCTGCAGCAGCATAGCTGTTGAGGAGAACAGATTCATACTGAGTGAGGACACCGACAATGTCAATACCACTATTTGCACAGTTGCTGAGCGGAAAGTCAATAATACGATATTTTCCACCATATGAAACGGCCGGTTTGGCCACTTTTTTTTGTCAGGTCGTGAAGTCTTGTACCACGTCCTCCTGCTAAAATCATAGCCAACATGTTATCTTGTTTCATATAAAGCCCTCTCTTTCATAATACTTCCATTTCATTATACTATTTTTTTGTGATAATTTACCATAAAGTAAGTAAAATTTTTAAAAATTTAGTAAATGTTAAGATGATGCGATAAAGATATTAAAACACAGAAAATACGCAGAGCGAGTTCCTGCCAGGTTTTTATTATTTGGTCAGTACTTCGACGCCGTCTTCCTTTACCAGTACCATGTACTCGATCTGTGCGGAAAGACCGTCATCGATCGTATAGACTGTCCAGTCGTTATCCTCGTCCACAAAAAAGTCAGGACTGCCTTCGTTGATCATAGGCTCGATGGTAAACATCATACCCGGAACAAAGGAGCATCTCACTTCCCTTTGGTGTAACGTAACTTACGAAAGGATCTTCATGAAATTCCAGTCCAATGCCGTGACCTCCGATCTCTTCTACAACGGAATAACCATTGGCCTGTGCGTGCGTATTGATGGCATCGGCAATGTCGCCCAGATGTCCCCATGGCTTTGCGGCTGCAAGTCCCCGCTGGACGCACTCTTCCGTAACACGTACAAGACGCTCGGCACGCTCAGAGACATTTCCCATCTTGAACATCCGGGATGCATCTGAAAAATATCCATTATAAATAGTAGAAACATCTACATTAATAATATCTCCGTCCTGGATCATGATATTTTCATCCGGGATTCCGTGACAGATCTCATTATTCAGTGAGGTGCATACGCTTTTTCGGAAAGCCCCTGATAATTCAGAGGTGCCGGGATTCCTCCATGCTCCATTGTGAAACGGTAGACAATTTCATCAATCTCAGCGGTACTCATTCCGATACGGATGTGCTTTGCTACTTCATCGAGAACCGCTGTGTTAAGATCAGCACTTTGCGGATCATTTCGATCTGTGCAGGGGTCTTGAGGATCGCTCTTGATGGGACGATCTCCCCGCGGTCTGCGTGAAGCTGTATTTTTTCATCGATGGGCATATGGCATTTTTTATATTTTTTGCCGCTGCCGCACCAACATGGTTCATTTCTTTCCATGATAGGATCTCCTCTTTCTTTTTGTTGTGGTCTGTTCAATGAGTTAGTTGCAGTTTACTCTCACAATCTATATCATACCAAGAAGTTAGAAAAATGTATACCCAATTCAGGCTTTTTCTGAAAGATTCAGAAGGAAGAATCTGACATTTTTCGACAGAAAAGTCATATAATGCTTGCCGTACAGCAAAAAATATAGTACCATTTAAATTTAGAATGGGAAGGAGAAATTCGTATGTGGTATTGGATCGTAATGGCAGTACTGGTGATCGGATGTATTGCATTACTGAGCGGAACATTTTTCAGTATAAAGAAAAATAAGGCAGAGGAGGCCGCAAAGCGGGCGGAAGCCAGAAAGAAAAAGAGGAAGAAACCGGCAGATGCAGAAGAAGCACAGCAGCCGGGAGAGGACGGAAAAGAGCAGATGGCAGACCGCAGAGCAGCCAGGGTGCAGAGAACGGGCGGCAGCAGTATGCACAGGCACGCCGGGAAGAAGCACGCAGGGCACAGGCAGAGCAGAGAAAAGAGCAGAAGAAACGCCGCCAGTGGAAAGTAATCCTGGAAGATCTGGATTCGTGGACAAAGTACAGTTTTATTTTTTACAGTAATATTGGGATCGGAAGAGCAGAGTCGGGACAGGGCTATGAAAGATATCTTTCATTATCAGAAGATGGAAGAGTATCCAAGAAGCATTGTGTGATCGTTCACAGAGGCGATAAGTTATATCTGAAAGATGAAGGATCAAGGAACGGAACTTATCTGAACGGGGAAGCGGTGACAAGGCCGGTAGTGATCCAGAAGGATGATGTGATCGGACTTGGCGGAACAAGACTTGAGATATTGAATATTTTACGGGAGAGCGAATAAGGCTTTCCCCTTTTTATTTCTCTGACACATGACGGAAGCGAAAAACATTCCGTCCCTGGATTCAAGTCTGCATATACCGTGGTATTTTTCTGCGATGATTTTCACCGATTGCGTGCCGAGTCCATGTCCTTTATGTTTGGTTGAGATGAGGTCACCGTCACCGGTATATCTGAGTGAACCGGTGAAAGTGTTGTCTACCGCCCCGCTGGCATAAAAGAACGTTTGGCTGTATTCTGCATATAGTGAAATATAATGTCAGACCGGGAGTGAATGAAATGAATCAGAAACTGCCTTATTATATGGCTTATCCAATGCCGCTTGCTTATGATGATGAACGGGTGGAGAGAATGGATCTGGAATATATGAAGAGCCTTTATCCGGCTCTTGCAAAGAGGATTCTTCCTTATATAGAAGAGGAATGTGACCGGATGGAATATGGGAACAGTGTCATCTATGATGAGTATCCGGACCGGCTGCAATTACAGCTGATGTGCGGAAGAATTTATGAAAATGTAAGAAAAATGAGGAAAGATATCTTGAAATTGAAAAAAATGCACAGTTGAAAGATATGATCGAGCTTATGTTATATCAGGAATTGTACAATCAAAGATGCCGGAATCGCAGGACACGGAATCAATTTTATATAAACGGCAGTTTTTAGACCGTTTAAACGGAGGATCAGCCGGGCGGTATACTTGTATGAAATATGAATTATGTGCTATAATCCGCTTTATATAGATGCCAGGGGCAAAAGGTCTTCATCCACATGAGCTCGCTCATAAGTGGATGAAAGACCTTGGGACCCGCCCCAATATGAGCCTAAAAAGTGGGATGCTAATCCCACGATATGCGAATAATTGGGAGGATTGTGGGAGTGCAAAGCACGGAACAATCCGTAGGCATCATAGTTGGGGCCTTTTGACCCCAACATCATATTATAGATAACAGTCCTGAAAAGGAAGAGCGTGACTGGGAGGAAGGGACAGAATACATATGAAAGAAAATCTTATATTTATCGGGATGCCGGCTGTAGGGGAAAAGTACGGTCGGTATTGAAGTTGCCAAGAGGCTTGGAATGAACTTTATTGATTCAGACCTTCTGATACAGGAACAAGAAGGAAAGCTGCTCCGGGAGATCATTGCAGAGGTGGGAGATGACGGATTCCTTAAGATCGAGAATCAGGTCAACCGGGATATTCAGTGTGAGAATGCAGTGATCTCACCGGGCGGAAGTGTTATTGACTGTGAAGAAGCAATGGAACATTTTAAAGAGATCGGAAAGATTGTATATCTGAAGGCTTCTTATCAAACAATAAAAAAGAGGATCAGAAACTGAAAAAAAGAGGGGTCGTGCTGAAAGAAGGACAGACATTGAAAAAAATCTGTATGATGAGCGTGTGGGTTATTTTGAAAAGTATGCGGATATCACGATTGATGAGGATGGCTGTCAGATCGAAGAGACGATCGATAATGTGATCCGGGCCGTTGAGGGAGAAGCCTGAAAAGCAGCAGGAATGATGCACCGGAAAAGGGGGATTCCATAAAGAACAATTTTGTGGTATAGTTATATATGGAATAGACCGTTAAGAGTTCCTGCTATATATTTGCAGTGAACGATGGGACCCGTCTTGAGGGAGTCGGGCAGCAGGGACTTGAATGCGGCAGCAGGCTGCGGACGGTATGCATTGACCTATGGGGAGATAATAAAATAAGATTATTGAGGTGTGAAATGGAACAATATATCATAAAGGGCGGGAATCCGCTGGTAGGGGAAGTTGAGATTGGTGGTGCCAAGAATGCCGCTTTAGGTATCCTTGCAGCAGCAATCATGGCAGATGAGCCGGTTTGATCGAGAATCTTCCGGATGTGAATGACATTAATGTCATGCTGGAGGCAATCGAGGGGATCGGAGCTATGGTTCAGCGTATTGACAGGCATACGGTGAAGATTAACGGAAATACAATCGGAGATTTTAGCATTGATTATGACTATATTAAGAAGATCAGAGCGTCTTATTATTTGTTAGGTGCACTTCTTGGGAAAATATAAGCATGCAGAAGTAGCACTTCCGGGAGGATGCAATATCGGCAGCAGACCGATCGATCAGCATCTGAAAGGTTTCCGTGCTCTTGGAGCAGATGTGGATATTGAGTATGGTAAGATTCGTTGCAGAGGCCTTGGAAGAACTGAAGGGAACACATCTGTATTTCGATGTTGTGACTGTAGGTGCAACGATCAACGTAATGATGGCAGCAGCTATGGCTGACGGTCACGATCATGGAGAACGTAGCGAAAGAGCCTCATGTAGTAGATGTAGCGAACTTCCTGAACAGTATGGGAGCGAATATCAGAGGAGCAGGAACGGACGTGATCAAGATCCGTGGAGTGAAGTCCCTGCACAAGGCAGAGTACTCCATCATTCCGGATCAGATTGAAGCCGGAACATTTATGTTCGCTGCAGCAGCGACCCGTGGAGATGTGACGGTTCTGAATGTGATTCCGAAGCATCTTGACGCCATTTCAAAGCTGATCGATATCGGCTGTGAAGTGGAAGAGTTTGACGATGCAGTCCGTGTAGTGGCAAAGGGCAGGCTGAAGAGTACACAGGTGAAGACACTTCCATATCCGGGGTATCCTACAGATATGCAGCCACAGATCGGTGTAGTACTTGCACTTGCAAGTGGAACAAGTACGATCACAGAGAGTATTTTTGAGAATCGCTTTAAGTATCTTGATGAGCTTGCACGTATGGGAGCGAATATCAAGGTGGAAGGTAATTCTGCTACGATCGAGGGTGTTGAGAAATTTACAGCAGCAAGAGTCAGCGCGCCCGATCTTCGTGCAGGAGCTGCGCTTTGCATCGCAGGACTTGCAACAGAAGGAATTACGATCGTAGATGATATTGTTTACATCCAGAGAGGCTACGAAGCTTTGAAGAGAAACTCAGAAGTCTCGGTGGAATCATCGAGAAAGTGTCCAGTGAAAAAGAGATTCAGAAGTTTCGCCTGAAGGTAGGGTGAAGAAAGAAGCAGTCGTTTCCGAGCAGGAACGGCTGCTTTTTTAAGTGCAGAAGTATGTGTGAGAAGTTTTCGGTGGCAGATTCTCTGTATGGTGAAACCGGTGTACGATAAAAATGGTTTTATAAAAATCAAAAAACATATAAAACATAGTTGACAGATAGGTATTCGCAGTGTATAATGCAACTCATAAAACATACCAATCAAGTAGGTTAAAAAAGAAAAGAGGATATATATTATGGCGGCTATTTATAAAAGGAACTTTAGGACTGATCGGAAATACACCGCTCGTTGAGCCGGTGAACCTTGAAAAAGAGCTGGGACTGGAAGCTACGATTCTTGTTAAGCTTGAGTATCTCAATCCGGCTGGAAGCGTAAAGGATCGTGTAGCAAAAGCCATGATCGAAGACGCAGAAGAAAAAGGACTTTTAAAAAGAAGGTTCCGTTATCATCGAACCTACATCAGGTAATACAGGAATCGGTCTTGCGGCTATCGCAGCGGCAAAGGGATACAGAATTATCCTGACAATGCCTGAGACTATGAGTGTTGAGAGAAGAAATATCCTGAAAGCATACGGAGCAGAGATTGTGCTGACAGAAGGTGCAAAAGGGATGAAAGGAGCCATAGACAAAGCAGATGAACTTGCAAAAGAGATTCCGAACAGCTTTATCCCGGGGCAGTTTGTAAACCCTGCCAACCCGGAGGCACACCATAAGACAACCGGTCCGGAAATCTGGAACGACACGGACGGAAAGGTAGACATCTTTGTTGCCGGAGTCGGTACAGGCGGAACACTGACAGGTGTTGGTGAATATCTGAAATCCCAGAACCCGAACGTGAAAAATGTAGCACTTGAGCCTGCATCTTCACCGGTTCTTTCCGAAGGAAAAGCCGGAGCACATATTACAGCTTCATGTAGGACAGGAACAG
>VOFB01000454.1_pt1 | contig 42000 bp, 45 predicted proteins | sample 5384141 | NCBI WGS metagenome assembly VOFB01 (sample SAMN12384721, study PRJNA508395) | human gut metagenome | isolation source: healthy gut A | host: Homo sapiens
TGCCTGCGTCTGCGTGCTCGAAAACCCGGACGCCACGCTCTCGGACCTCATGCAGCATGTCACGGGCCCGGACTTCCCGACCAGAGGCATCATCGTCGGCCGCAGCGGCATCCGCGCGGCCTACGCCACCGGCCGCGGCCGTATCGTCGTGCGCGCCCGCACCGAGACCGAGACCTGGGGCCACGACCGCATCCGCATCATCGTGACGGAGCTGCCCTATCAGGTCAACAAGCGCCAGCTCATCCAGAACATTTCCGAGCAGGTGCGTGATAAGAAGCTCGACGGCATCTCCGGCCTGCGCGACGAGTCCGACCGCAACGGCATGCGCATCGTCATCGAGCTCAAGAAGGACGCCAACACCCAGGTTGTGCTCAACCGGCTGTTTGCCCAGACGCAGATGCAGACCACGTTCGCCGTGAACATGCTCGCCCTGGTCGATAACCAGTCGCAGCCGAAGATCCTGTCCCTGCGGCACATTCTCGACGAGTACCTCACCTTCCAGGAAGAGATCATCGTGCGCCGCACGAAGTTCGACCTCAAGAAAGCGCTCGAGCGCGCCCATCTGCTCGAGGGTCTGCTCATCGCCGAGGAGAATATCGACGAGGTCATCCGCATCATCCGTGAGAGCTATGACGACGCGAAGGAAAACCTCATGCAGCGCTTCAGCCTGTCCGACGTGCAGGCGCAGGCCATTCTCGATATGCGCCTCAAGGCCCTGCAGGGGCTCGAGCGCGAGAAGCTGCAAAACGAGTATGACGAGCTCGAAAAGCGCATCGCCTACTTCCGCGAGCTGCTGGCCGATCCCGAAAAGGTCAAGGCCGTGCTGCGCGACGAGCTGATTGCCATCCGCGACAAATACGGCGACGAGCGCAAAACGGAAATCCAGGACATCGAGGACGACATTGATATCGAGGACCTCATCGAGGAGGAGCAGTGCGTGTTCACACTCTCGCACGGCGGCAACATCAAGCGCGTGCCCGTCGACGAGTATACCGCGCAAAAGCGCGGCGGCAAGGGCGTGCGCGCGGCGACGCTGCGCGACGAGGACTATGTGGACACCGTGTTCACCGCCTCAACGCATGATTACATTCTCTTCTTCACCGACCGCGGCCGATGCTACCGCAAGAAGGGCTATCTCATCCCCGAGGCCGGGCGCACCGCGCGCGGCGTGAACATCGTCAACTTTATTCAGGTGGAGAAAGACGAAAAGGTCAACGCCATGCTGCACGTGCGCGAGATGGATGACGATTCGTTCCTCGTCTTTGCCACGCGCAACGGCACCGTCAAGCGCATGCCGCTCTCGGCCCTGCGCAATATCCGCACGAGCGGCATCCGCGCACTCACGCTCGACGAGGGCGACGAGCTCATCAACGTCATGCGTACCGACGGCAGCCGGAACATCCTCATGGCGACCCACAATGGGCAGGCCATCTGCTTTGCTGAGACGGACGTGCGCCCCATGGGCCGCGAGGCCGTCGGCGTGCGCGGCATCCGCCTCAAGGACGGTGACTGGGTCGTCGGCGCCGAGATCGCGCAGCCGGACGCAGGCGTGCTGTCCATTACCGAAAACGGCTACGGCAAGCGCACCCCGGCCGCCGATTACATCCGCGGCGGCGAGGAACCGCAGCACCGCGGCGGTTCCGGCATGAAAAACTACAACATCACCGATAAGACCGGCCCGGTCGCGGCCGTCAAGGTCGTGTATGATACCGACGACGTGCTCGTCGTCTCGGACGACGGCGTCATCATCCGCATGGAGGCCGCCGGCATCTCCGAGCTTGGCCGCGCGACGCAGGGTGTGCGCATCATGCGCCTGTCCGAGGGCGCGCGTGTCATCTCCGTCGCGCTCACCGACCGCGCCGAGAGCGAGGACGCGCCCGCCGGGGAGACCGAGACATGAAGCAGGTCACCATCTATACCGACGGGGCCTGCTCCGGCAACCCCGGCCCCGGCGGCTGGGGTGCCATCCTGAGATACGGCGCGCATGAAAAGGAGCTCTCCGGCGGCGAGCCATCCACGACGAACAACCGCATGGAGCTGCTCGGCGCGATCACGGCGCTGCAGAGCCTGCGCGAGCCGTGCCAGGTGTCACTGTATACGGACAGTCAGTATCTTGCCAACGCCGTCAATCTCGGCTGGCTGCGCGGCTGGAAACAGAAGGGCTGGCACCGCAAGGACGGCGAGCTGAAAAACGCCGACCTCTGGCAGACGCTCGACGGGCTGCTCCAGACGCATAAGGTGCAGTTTTTCTGGGTCAAGGGCCACGCCGATAACGTGTACAACAACCGCTGCGACGCGCTGGCCGTCGCGGAAAGGGAGAAGTTTGCATGACAGAGCCGAACGAACCGAAGATCGTCCATTTCCAGCCGCGGGAACAGGCTCCGGCACAGGACACGGCCGGCAACTGGGAGCCGGATGAACAGCTGTTTGGCCTCGAGGAGCTGCTGCAGCAACTGCCGCCGATCCGCAAGCTGCATCTGGAAAAGGGCAAGCTCACGGATCTCGTGCGCCTGTATCCGGACATGAAGCGCACGTTTGACGCGCCCGAGCTGCTGTCCGAGGCTGTCATCGCCAGCGCCATGGTGCGCCGGCGCATGGAGCTGCTGCTGTTTCGCTCGGACGACAAGCGCGAGGCGGGCTACGCGCTCGTGACGGTCTGCTCGCCGTACGGCTACGTGCTCGTGCACGCGCTCACGATCTATCCGTTCCTGCGCGGGCAGCTGCTTGGCCGCGTGGCCATAGAGCTCATCGCGCGCTGCTACGCCGGTAAGAAGGGCATCCTCTACTGCCTGAGCCGCACGTGCGTGGCGCTGACGGAGCGCAAGCGGCTGCTCGCGAAAAACGGCTACCGCGACACGGGCTTCCGCTTCCGCTGGAACGGGCAGCCGGCGGCGCTGTATCTGCGCCCGTGCCAGAGCACAGAGGACATCACGCCCGTGGCGCAGCTGCTGCTGCGGGACCTGTACGGCGATCTGCTGCCGCCGGTCAACGCGCGGCGCATGATCCAGCCGGAGGCGTAAACAGGAGGACGATATGGGACAAAGTGTAGATCTCCGCGTGCTTACGGCGGAGGAATTCGGGCCGTTCCGGCAGCGCAACATCGCGCGCTATGCGCAGGAGCTGCTCTTCGCCCGCGCCACGGATACGGAGGAGCACGCGCTCACCGAAGCGCAGGGCGCGCTTGACGAGATGCTGCCGCAGGGCGCGGATACGCCGCGCAACTATCTGCTCGCGGCGCAGTCCGGCGGCGAGACCGTCGGTGAGCTCTGGTGTGACACGACCGAGCCGGAGACGGTGTTCATCAATGACTTTTTCGTCTATCCGGCCTGCCGCGGCCATGGCTGGGGCAATGCGATGCTCCGCGCCGTGGAGGAGCTGGCGGCCGCGCAGTCGTTTGAGCAGGTCGTCACGCATGTATATCATACCAACCGCATCGCGCTGGCCATGTTTGAGTCGGCCGGCTTCACGCAGATCGGCCCGCCGAATGGCGGCAATATCTTCCTGCGCAAGCGGTATATGCGCTCGCCGTTTCTGGCATAATGGAAAAGGACCCCCCACTGCGCTGCTCAGGCAGCACGGAGGGGGGTCCTTTTTAAGGTATAGCAGTATTTTTATGCGGAGCATAAAAATAAGAAGGAAAAAGGCAAAGCCCTTTCGGTTGCGCTGAGACTTCCGGTGACAGAGCCGCAGGGGAGCCCGAGGGGCAAGGCCTGCCTCGGATGGGATCAGACAGTATTTATTTTCAGAGAAAATAAATAAAAGAACAGACGGCCAGAGCACGATAGATGCGCTGAAACTTCCGGTGACAGAGCCGCAGGGGGCCCGAGGGGCAAGGCCCGCCTCGGATGGGATCAGGCAGTATTTATTTTCAGAGAAAATAAATAAAAGAACAGACGGCCAGAGCGCGATAGATGCGCTGAAACTTCCGGTGACAGAGCCGCAGGGGAGCCCGAGGGGGCAAGGCCCGCCTCGGATGGGATCAGGCAGTATTTTTATGCAAAGCATAAAAATACTGCCTCCGGCTGAGATGGGACCGGAGGCAGACCCGCTGCTGCGGGAAGGGGGGAAACGCGGCGCACAGGGTGGAGAAGGATGGAAGGAAGTTGCCTGGATGGGGGCAATGAGATCTTGCGCCGCAGGGAAGAAAGCAGTTTGGTCAGGATGCGTAGATCCTGCCGACGATCCGGGTCGTGAGCCCGATCGGCAAAATGCGCATGAGAAACACGAACAGGGCATATTTATGGCCCATCGTGCAGATGAGTTTCGCGCGCTTTTGCGTGGAGCACCGGGCTACGAACTGCCCGGCAAATTCGGCGGTCATGCCGGTCTGCTCGTCGTGCTCCATCACGGCGACGGAGCGCGCGATGCGGCCGTGATAGACATCGTCACCGTCGCAGCTCTTGCGCCGCGCGGTGGTGAAGCCGGTGGCAATGTCGCCCGGCATGATGACGCAGACCTCGATGCCGAAGGGGCGTACCTCGCTCGCGAGCGCGAGCGAATACGTGCGCACAGCGGCCTTGGAGGCCGAGTAGTACGCCTGAAACGGAATGGCGATCGGCGCGGCAACGGAGCTCATGTTCACGATGCGGCCGCCGCCCTGCTGCCGCATGACGGGCAGGACGGCGCGGTTCATGTTTACCATGCCGAAAAAGTTCACATCGAACTGCCGCCGGGCCTCTTGCGTCGGCGTGAACTCGATCGCGCCCGAGATGCCGAAGCCCGCGTTGTTGATGAGAATGTCAATGCGCCCCTCGCGGTGCAGGACCTCCGCCACGGCGGCGTCCACCTGCGCTTCGTCCGTCACATCCGCCTGCAGGTGCATCACGCCCGGCTCCGCGTTTTCGGCGCGGCGGCTGAGCTCATACACTTTCAGGCCGCGGCCGCGCAGGGCGCGCGCGGCGTGCAGGCCGATGCCCGAACTGCCGCCGGTGATGACGGCTACACGTGCTTCGGTGGTGGATGCCATGGAGATCGCCTTCGTTTTCTTTGAATTTTTTAAGTATTCTATCAAACCTGTTGAGAAATTGCAAGGGACAACTTGTGAACTTTTCTTGACCTCGGTCACAGTCCGTCCCCGTGCCCATTGACGCACGGCCGGATTTTGGGTATACTGTGTGCAGAAAAATATAGACAAATCAGGCGGCGCGGGCCCACCCGGCGCCGTGGGAGAAAGTATGCATCTGAGTAAACAAATCGAATCCATGTATGACGACGCGGTGCGCATCCGCCAGGATCTGCACCGCATTCCCGAGATCGGCTTTCAGCTGCGCGACACGCAGGCTTATGTCCTGCGCGAGCTCCGGCAGTGCAGTCCTGACCGCATCGAGACGCCGGCCGTCTGCGGTGTGAAGGCCGTGTTTTTCGCCAGGGACGCCGAGACGACCATCGCCTTTCGCGCCGATATGGACGGCATCCACAATGACGAGGCCAATAACGTGCCCTACTGCTCGCAGCACCCCGGCAACATGCACGGCTGCGGCCACGACGGGCATATGACGATTCTTTTGCTCTTTGCGCGCTGGATCGCCAAAAACCGCGCCCATATTCATTGTAATATTGTCCTGCTGTTTCAGCCCGGCGAAGAGGGCTGGGCCGGTGCGCGGCGCATGATCGATGACGGCGCGCTCGAAAACCCGAAGGTCGACCGCATCTATGGCCTGCACCTGTGGCCGACCGTGCCGAAGGGCAAGATCGGCGTGCGCTGGGATTATCTCATGGCGCAGACGAGCGATTTTGAGATTACCGTCCACGGCAAGAGCGCCCACGCCTCCACGCCGCAGATGGGCATCGACGCCATCGTCGTCGCGGCGGAGCTTGTCACGATGGTGCAGACCGTCATCACACGCGATGTGGACCCGCATCAGGACGCGCTGCTCACGCTCGGCAAGATCCAGGGCGGCACGTCGCACAACGTCATCGCCGAGGAGGTCACGATCAGCGGCACGCTGCGCGTGTTCAGCAACGATCTCTACCGTACCCTCAGCCACAAGATTACCGCGCTCATGCAGGGCCTCGAGACGGCCACCGGCGCGCAGATCGACATGGACCGCAAGGTCCGTTACCCCAGCGTGCGCAACCCGCGCGAGCTGGTGGAGCAGTTTTACACCGTGCTCGATTCCATGGACGACACGGTCCTGGTGGAGCCCGTCATGGCGGCGGAGGATTTTGCCGAATACCAGCAGGAGATCCCGGGCCTGTTTTTCTTCCTCGGCGTGCAGGAGCCGACCGGTACCGCCCCGCTGCACAGCAGTCATTTCAATTTCGACGAGCGCGTCCTGCTGACCGGCGTCGAAACGTTCAAACGGATACTGGAGTGTGAGTCAAAATGTACGAAGAAAAAATAATCCCCCCGAAAAAGTCCATGCCGCAGGCCGTGGACGGCACGCTGCGCAAGTTCGCCCTGCGCGTGCCGGAGGTCATCTATCAGTGCAGCGGCATCATGGTCTTTGGCAAGCGCATCAAGTCGCTCGTGTTCTCGACCGACCTGTGCATCATCAAAAACGTGAACGCCGACGCCATCATCGCGGTCTATCCGTTCACGCCGCAGCCGGTCATCACGCAGGCGCTGCTGCTCGCGGCCGATATTCCGGTGTTTGCCGGCGTCGGCGGCGGCCTGACGACGGGCAAGCGCGTCGTGAACCTCGCCATGTTCGCCGAGATGCAGGGTGCGACCGGCGTCGTGCTCAATGCGCCGACGGCCAGCGCCGTCGTCTCGCACGTGGCCGAGACGATCGACATCCCCGTCGTGCTCACGGTCGCGCGCGCGGACACGGACTTTGACGAGCGCATCAAAGCCGGTGCCGACATCTTCAACGTCTCCGCCGCGGCGGAGACGCCCGCCGTCGTGCGCTGCATCCGCGAGCAGCACCCCGACGTGCCCATCATCGCCACCGGCGGACCGACGGACGAGAGCATCCTCAAGACCATTCAGGCCGGCGCCAACGCCATCACGTGGACGCCGCCGTCCAACGGCGAGATCTTCCGCGACATCATGGCTGCCTACCGCGAGAACAAGCCGCACCCGTAAAGCGGGGCACAGCACAGAAAACCGGCCCGGACATTTCCAAATGTCCGGGCCGGTCTGCGTTTATTGCGGCGGGGCCTCTGCTGCTTCGTCCACAGGGTCGAACTGCAGCACATCCTGCACGGTCCGGAATGCGCCCGAGTCTCCCCACGTGGTCGTCAGGCGTTTTTCCATCGCCGTTACGACGGGGTACTGCAGCCAGCTCTGCTGGTGGGTATAATACACTCCGCTGCTGAGGATATAGCCGTCGCGCGCCTCTGTGGTGGAGTAGGCGACATAGCCGCGTGTGTGCTCCCCATGCCGCGGCAGGGAAAAGGCGGCTAACAGGTCGGTATTCGTCTGCTCGCCCCAGAGGACGGTGTTCGCGGTGAACGTCCGCGCGCCCAGCGAGGCGTAGGGCGCGGCGAATGTCTGCCCGCCGCGGTCATACAGCACGCGCCCGGTCGCGTCCCCAGCAGCGGCCCATCCCTCCGGGATGCTCCGGCAGGCCGGGCGGATCTGGATCGCCTCCGTGCCGTAGAAGCCGGGGTCGGTCGTCCAGAGAAAGTGGTGGAACACCATCCACGTCTCCCGCTCGCCGGGGAGCTGCACGGCCACGCCGGTCAGGCGCAGTTCCCTGACGTCATAGACCGTGTCCTGCACGTAATAGCGCTCGTTTTTCTCGTTGTATGCTTCCCACAGCACGTTTCTGCCGTCGTTGACGGGATAGTCTTCTGTCTCGGCCACGATACGCAGCGCGCCGTCACAGGCGGCGATGTCCTCCGGCGTGAGATCGTTGAGCACCTCCTCCGGGAAGCCGAGATCCAGCAGCTGCTGCCGGATCGCCGCCGTCTGCGTCTGCGCGGATGTGTCCACGGGCTGCCAGTCCATTCGATAGCTGCCGCCGAACAGATACCCCAGTGCGCCGCCGATGCCCAGCACCGCAGCAATCACGAGCACGAGGCACCGGTCCGTTACCCGCACCGGCCCCGGCGCGATGGCGTATCCGGCCTCGTCCAGCGCGCCGGACAGCCGGCAAAGGCTGCGGAGGATGAACCCGTAGCCCACGAGCATGGCGATCGGCACGATCCAGCCCGTGTAGTGGACGGCGGCGAGGACGCACACGAGCGCGTACCACACGATCAGCGCGAGCGCGCCGCCGGTCTGCGCGGGCAGGCCCGCCTTTTTCTGCACCGCCAGCAGCCCTCGCCAGAAGCAGAAGTACAGGGCGAGGAGCAGCACCGCGTTCACAGCGGTGAGCGCGGTCGTGACGGCGGGCGTGAACACGGCACTTTGCAAAATCGTTGTATTCAGGACCAGCGTCGCAAAGAAGTACGCCGCGCGGATCACAGTGACGGCAAAGCAGCCGCCGAGCCAGCGGTTTTCCCGCCGCAGCGTGCGAAAGCCCAACAGCAGCAGCACCGTCCCGATGGCGGGGAGGATGTAGTTCAGGCACAGGAAGTTCAGGGTGATCGCGCACAGCGCCATGCCGAAGAGGATGCGGTTCATGGCGCGCCGCCACGGCGTCACCTCGGCCACGATCTCCTCCGGCGGAACATCGGGGACGCTCTGGGCCAGCATGGCCTCAAAGTCCGCGTCCGTCATGGCCTCCCACGGGCGGTCACACATGGCCCTCACCTCCCAACATCCTGCGCAGCTGCTTTTTCAGGCGATAGAGCCTGCCCTCGACCGCCCGGGCCGTCATGCCCAGCTCGGACGCGATCTGCGCGGTGGACTGTAAGTAATAGTACTTTCGGTAAAACAGCGCCCGGTCATTCTGCCCGAGCCGTGCGAGCGCATCGTGCAGCGCGGCGCTGCGCTCGGCCTGTAAAATTGCTTCCTCGGGGGAGGCGCCCGGCGCCGGTGTGCCCTCCGGGATGGATTGTACGCTGCTGTGGTGCTGCGCGCTGCGCTGAAAGTTTCGCGCCGTGTTTCGGGTGATCGCCGTCAGCCACGCATTCCAGCTCCCGCGCGCCGTGTCAAACTGCGCGATTTTGTTCCACACGCGCAGCGACGCCTCCGACAGGCACTCCTCCCGGTCCTGCGGGTCCGGCAGGATCGGCGCAATGATGTAGCGCATCAGCGGCCCGTAGTGCTGCAGCAGGGCCTCCATGCCGCGCTCATCTTGTTGCAGCAGCTGCGCGATCATCTCCTGCTCCTGCACGCCATCGCCTCCTCCCGACTCTGTCTCTACTTTATTATACACGCCCCGACCGAAAAACCCACGCATATTTTTCCGCCTCCGCGCGGGGATAGAAAAACGGTGCCCGGCGGGGATGCCGGGCACCGTCTGTTTTTTTACCTGCGTCTCACACGGGCTTGTTCGAGGTCTTGAGCACGACATCGTGCGCGCCGCCCTCGACGATGCTCACCGAGGACACGAGCGTCAGCCGCGCCTTTTCCTGCAGCTCGCGGATGGTCAGTGCGCCGCAGTTGCACATGGTCGAGCGCACCTTCGCCAGCGTCTGCTGCACGTTATCCGAGAGCTTGCCGGCGTAGGGCACGTAGGAATCCACGCCCTCCTCGAAGGACAACTTCTTGCTGCCGCCGAGATCGTAGCGCTGCCAGTTGCGCGCGCGGTTGGAGCCCTCGCCCCAGTACTCTTTCATGAGCGTGCCGTTGACGTTGACCTTGTTCGACGGGCTCTCGTCGAAGCGGGCGAAGTAGCGGCCGAGCATCACGAAGTCCGCGCCCATGGCCAGCGCGAGCGTGATGTGGTGGTCGTGCACGATGCCGCCGTCGGAGCAGACGGGCACGTAGATGCCGGTCTCGCGGAAGTACTCGTCGCGTGCGCGGCAGACCTCGATGACGGCGGTCGCCTGGCCGCGGCCGATACCCTTGGTCTCGCGCGTGATGCAGATGGAGCCGCCGCCGATGCCGACCTTCACGAAGTCCGCGCCGCAGTCGGCCAGGAAGCGGAAGCCGTCCGCGTCCACGACGTTGCCCGCGCCGACCTTGACGCTCTCGCCGTAGCGCTCGCGGATCCACGCGATGGTGCGCTTCTGCCACTCGGAGTAGCCCTCGGACGAGTCGATGACGAGCACGTCCACACCGGCGTCGACCAGCGCGGGCACACGCTCGGCATAGTCGCGGGTGTTGATGCCCGCGCCGACGAGGTAGCGCTTCTGGCTGTCGAGCAGCTCGTTCGGCTTCTGCTTGTGGAGGTCATAGTCCTTGCGGAACACGAACGCGCACAGGCGGCCCTCGTCATTGACGATGGGCAGGGAGTTGAGCTTGTGCTCCCAGATGATGTTGTTGGCTTCCTTCAGGGACGTGCCGTCGGGCGCGGTGATCATCTTCTCGCGCGGCGTCATGAATGCGCGCACCGGTGTCTGGGGGTCCATGCGGCTCACGCGGTAGTCGCGGCTCGTGACGATGCCGACCAGACGGCCGCCGGCCGTGCCGTCTTCCGTGACGGCGACGGTGGAGTGGCCGGTCTTCTCGCGCAGGGCCAGAATGTCCGCCAGCGTTGCGTCGGGGCTGATGTTCGAATCGCTCTGGACAAAGCCCGCCTTATAGCTCTTGACGCGGGCGACCATCGCGGCCTCGTCCTCGATCGACTGCGAGCCGTACAGGAACGACACGCCGCCCTCCTGCGCCAGCGCGACAGCCAGCCGGTCGCCGGACACGGACTGCATCACGGCCGAGACCATCGGCACGTTCAGCGACAGGGCCGGTTCCTCGCCCGCGCGAAAGCGCGTCAGCGGTGTGCGCAGAGAAACGTTGTCCGGAATGCACTCGCTCGAGGAGTAGCCGGGCACCAGCAGATACTCATTAAACGTGTGCGACTGGCCGGAAAAGAAGTAAGCCATGGGAAAGACCTCCTTATAACAATATACGGTGTAAGAAAACGGCGCCGTGCGCCGCCGGAAAAATGATTTTTGCTATTGTACCGCGAACGGGCGCGCTTGTCCACCCCGAAGTATGGAAAAAATCGCGCATACGCTTGCGCCTTTTTTATAAAATATATAAAAAACTGCGCACCGCCGCCGGGCGGTGCGCAGACAGATCACAGTTTGCGGATCTTGTCCTTCTCCTCGATGAGGGGCAGGTATTCCATGTACGGCGTGTCGTTGGCGCAGGTGAACTTTGCCTCGGAGCTGAACGCCTCGACCTCCTTGTGCGCCTGCTCGATCGGGCGCATCGTGCCCGCGCCGGCGATGCAGCCGCCCGGGCAGGCCATGCCCTCGAGCAGATAGCCGTCGTACTTGCCGGCCTTGGCCATCATTAGCAGCTTGCGGCAGTCGGCCAGGCCGGTCGCCGCGGCGACCTTGACCTCCCGCTCGGGCTCCATGTCGTGGATGGCGTTGACGACCGCCTGCGCCACGCCGCCGGAGTAGGCAAAGCAGCGCGCATCGCGGCTGGAGTTGGCCGGCAGTTCCTCCTCGTCCTCGGGCAGGAAGGCCTTGTCCATGCCCTTGGCCGCGAAGATGCCGAGCGCCTCCTCGAACGTGAGCACGAAGTCCACGTCGCTGCGCACGCTCTGGCGGCGCGCCTCGAGCTTTTTCGAATCGCACGGCCCGATGAACACGACCTTGCAGTCCGGGTGGTCGCGCTTGATCATGCGCGCGGTGAGCACCATGGGCGTGAAGGCGACCGAGATGTTCTTTTCAAACTGCGGGAAGAGCTTTTTGACCATGTCGCTCCACGACGGGCAGCAGGACGTGACCATGAATTTGTGCTTTTCGGGCACTTCCTCGAGGAAGTCTGCCGCCTCCTCGATCACACACAGGTCTGCACCGATGGCGACCTCATACACGTCGGCAAAGCCGAGGCGCTGGAACGCCTTGCGCATCCGTTCCGGCACGCCCTCGGGGCCGAACTGCCCCACGAACGCCGGCGCGAGCGCAACGTACACGGGGGTGTTGCTCTTGACGGCCTGAATGGTCTGGAAGATCTGGCTCTTGTCCGAGATCGCACCGAACGGGCAGCTGACCATGCACTGGCCGCAGGAGGTGCACTTGGAGTAGTCGATGTCGGCGCGGCCGAGCCCGTCGGAATGGATGCAGTCCATGCCGCAGGCCTTGCGGCACGGGCGCTCGAGACGCACGATGGCGTTGAACTTGCATTCCTTCAGGCAGCGCCCACAGCGGATGCACTTATCCGGGTCGATGTGGGCCTGACCGTTCTGCCGTGTGATGGCCTGCCGCGGGCAGACCGCCATACACGGATGCTCCAGACAGCCCTGGCATACGTTCGTGATCTTCACAACGTTGTCTGGGCAGCGGTTGCATGCGAACTTGATGACGTTGATGAGCGGCTTTTCGTAATAGATATCCGGGTCGAGCGCCTTTTCCACGCCGTCCGATAGCAGGGAGAACTCCGAAAACTTGCGCAGCGGCAGCCCCATGGCCAGCCGCAGCCGTTCGCCGACGACGGCGCGCTCGAGAAACAGACTGTCCCGGTAGGATCCGATCTCACCGGGGATGATCTTGAACGGCAGCTCTTCGAGCCGCTTTGCGTAGTCGCCGCCCTCATAAGCCATTCGGGCGATCTCCGTGAATACTTCGTGACGGATACGGACTTTTCCGGTTTCAATGCCGCGCATATTGCACTCCTTTTGTTTGAAAAACTTGTTCTGATTCGTGAATTTTGCAACAAGCACTTGACGAGAGCTTGCATGAAACATTATACTGATACGTGATAAATTTCGCAATTCTTTTTTATGTAATTTTGCCGAAACGTTGGGCATCGGCGGAAAACTGTTGAAAAATCAAAGAAAACGGCGCATGTGTTCCGAAGTGCCGGCTTGTGTTGGAGGCCGGTCTGTGACTTGGACACAGAAAGATCTGCCTGTCTGTGGTAGGATGGATGCAATGAAAGCCACAGCTTCCGCAAATTTTTTCAGCCGTCAGGAGGGAACGCACTATGGAAGAAAACAAAACGAAAGCCAAGATCATTGCCGTTGCCGGTAAGGGCGGCGTCGGCAAGACCTCTCTGTGCTCGGCGATCGTGCGCGAGCTCGTGGAGGCCTTCCCCGGCAAGCGCATCCTCGCCATCGACGCAGACCCGGCTGTGGGCCTGTCCACGGCGCTGGGCGTGCACGTCGAGCACACCATCGACGACATCCGCAATGAAGTGATCGAGACCTCGGAGCGCGGCGAGTACCGCCAGGCCATCGAGGTGCTCAACGAGGCGCGCTTCCGCATCTTCGACACCATGGTCGAGTGTGACGGCTTTGCCTTCCTTGCCATCGGCCGTCCGGAGGCCGCCGGATGCTACTGCTCGGTCAACTCCTACCTTAAGGAGGTCATCAGCATGCTCGCCAACGACTTTGACTATGTGGTCATCGACGGCGAGGCCGGCATCGAGCAGATCAGCCGCCGCGTCATGGAGCAGGTCTCGCACCTGGTCCTCGTCACCGACCAGAGCGCCAAGGGCGTGAACGTCTGCCGTGAGATCAAGGAGGCCGCCGACGACCTCATCACCTACGAGCGCATCGGCATGATCGTCAACCGCGTGGTCGACCCGAGCATGAACGATCTCGTCAAGCTCGACGGCGTAGACGTGCTCGCCTACATCCCCACCGATCCGATCCACGCCGCCAACGACATCCACGGTAAGAGCGTGTTCGAGCTGCCGGAGGACTCCAACATCATGGTCGGTGTCCATCAGGCGCTGCACAACCTGGGCATTTTTTGAGGAGGGAACGACATGAAGGATATGGAACTGTACGACAGCTTTATTCGCGAAACGACCGATCTGCTCGGCGCGCCGACGCAGAAGTGGGCCTACAAAGAGCGCGATGCATGGAAGGACAACGGCGAGAGCGAGCTGGTGCTGCTGCGCGACGCTGCGTATGAGCTCGGCGGCGGTGCGAACGACGCCGTGAACTTCACCTGCGTCACGTCTGACAGCAGTCTTGTCCCGGCGGACGAGGTGCTGCTCTATGGCCCGGATATGAAGGAGATCAAGGGCGACGTGCCGTTTGCCCGCCTCGTGATCCCCTCGGCGTCAAGGACATCGACGTCGAGCAGAAGGACGCGACCTATGCCGCCATCCGCAACATCGAGTTCGTGAAGTACCACGTCTTCCCGGACGGGTACATGATGCGCGTTTCGCCCGAAAGCAGCCGCGAGCAGATCCGCGTGAGCAAGAAGGCCATCAAGAAGGGCATCTCGTTCTACAAGGTCGGCTGCGACTTCATCAAGCAGTATAAGAAAAACCCGAACATCACGAATGTGCGCGTGATCTTCATCACGAAGAATGTCGACTTCAAGACCCTGCACGACACGGCCAAGAAGATCGACGACGTGACCAAGACCATGAACACCATCCTCGAGGGCATGCCCGAGGATCTCGACTGCGCGAGCTGCAGCTTCAAGCCCGTGTGCGACGAGGTCGAGGGTCTCAAGGAGCTCCACTTCGGCAAAGCCGGCAAGAAGATGCCGAAGGCATAATTTCCGCAGTACATACACGCACGGCCCCGCAGGTTTCTTGCGGGGTCGTGTTTTTACGACTTGTGATTTGATTTGGAGAGGAGGTGCGCCATGCCGAATTTCCGCATGACGCTCAGCTACGACGGCACGCGCTACAACGGCTGGCAGCGGCAGGGCAACACGCCGGACACCATTCAGGGGCGGCTTGAAGCCGTGCTCAGCGACCTGCTGGCGCAGCCGGTCGAGGTCGCGGGCTCCGGCCGCACGGACGCGGGCGTACACGCCCGTATGCAGACGGCGTCGTTCCGCGCGAAGACCGATCTGCCCGCGCCGGAGCTGCTGCGCCGGCTGCGCGCGCGCCTGCCGGGGGACATCGGCGTGCTCACGCTCGAGGAAACCGCGCCCCGCTTTCACGCGCGCCTGTCCTGCCGCGGCAAGACGTATGTCTACCGCATCTGGAACAGCGAGACGCCGAACGTGTTCGAGCGCCGCTATGTCTATGCCCTGCCGCAGCCGCTCGACACGGCGGCCATGCAGCGCGCGGCGGCGCTGCTGTGCGGCCGGCACGACTACACGTCGTTTTGCGCCAACCGGCGCATGAAAAAATCCGCCGTGCGCACGGTCGATGCCATCACCGTCGAGCGGCTGGGTGACGAGGTGCGCCTGACGTTCTCGGGCGACGGATTCTTGTACCACATGGTGCGCATTCTTACCGGCACACTGTTGGAGGTCGGGCTCGGGCAGCGGGACGCGGACACGATGCCGGCTATCCTTGCCGCGCGCGACCGCAGCGCCGCCGGTGCGACTGCGCCCGCCCGCGGACTGATCCTGTGGGAGACGCGCTATGCGCACACACACCCCGAAGTCGGAGAGGAGAAACGCGAATGAAAGAAGAATGCCTGATCTGCGGCGCACCGCTGGAATATCTGGAGACGGATGTGCAGATGCAGTGCGAGATCTGCCGCAAAAAGGAGCTCGCCAAGACGCGCTGCGTAAACGGGCACTACGTGTGCAGCGACTGCCATATGCAGGGGCTTGACAGCATCGTGGAGCTGTGCCTGCGGGAGACCGCGTGCGATCCGATCGCCATTGTCGAGCGGATGATGGCGCTGCCGAGCTGCCATATGCACGGGCCGGAGCACCATGTGATGGTCGGCGCGGCGCTGCTGACGGCGTATCACAACGCCGGCGGAGACATTGCCCTTTCCGACGCGCTCATGGAGATGCTGCGCCGCGGCAAAAGCGTGCCCGGCGGCGCGTGCGGCTTCTGGGGCGCGTGCGGCGCGGGGATCAGCACGGGGATGTTCGTCTCGATCATCTCCGGGTCAACACCGCTGACCGACGAGCCGTTTGCGCTGTCGCACAAAATGACGGCGGCCGCGCTCGGGCAGATCGGCGAGATCGGCGGCCCGCGCTGCTGCAAGCGGGACTCTTTTCTGTCCATTCTCACGGCGATCGATTTTGTGAAGGAGCACTTCGGCATCGTGCTGCAAAAGCCGGAGGTCGTGTGCCATTACGCCGCGCAGAACAATCAGTGCATCGGAAAGCGCTGCCCCTTCAGCGCGGCAAACCACTGAGCGCTTGCCGGCGCACAGAATCGGGATTCGCGGAGAGATCATCATGATTCGAGCATTGCAAAAAGCAGATATCGATAGCGTTGCCGAGATCTGGTTGGACACCAATCGCAAGGCGCACGCTTTTATTCCCGCGTCCTACTGGGAGCGCAACTTCGCCTCCGTGAAACAAATGCTGCCGCAGGCGGAAGTCTATGTGTATGAAACGGATCAGGGGATACAGGGCTTTCTCGGTCTGAACGGCGAATACATCGAGGGCATTTTCGTTTCGGAGGCGGCGCAGTCGCACGGCATCGGGAAGTGTCTGCTCGACTGCGCCAAGGACAGAAAGCCGGCGTTGCGCCTGAACGTGTATCAGAAGAATGTGCGGGCGATCCGTTTTTACCAACGGGAGGGGTTTCAGATTCGGCGCAGCGCGCTGGATGCGGCCCCCGGCGAACCGGACTATGAAATGCTGTGGCGGCGGGAATAGGGACTCCGGCTTGCCGCCCCGCCGGGAGCGCGCAGAATCGGGATTTGAGGGAGTATTTATGAACAGAAAAAGATGGCCAATTCTATGTGCAATCGCACTATTCGCAGTTGCCATTCTCGTTTATGCGAATTTTCAAAAGAAACATACTTTTGCACTTGTAAACGATGAGGGCATGATCAAATCCGAACAGATACAGCCGATATTTGGAACCGTAAAAGTAAGTGGAGATTGTGATACGGATGTGGTCTTTACGGATATGGAAACGGGTGAAAAATATGTGGTAGGGTATATTACATCTGGTGTATCAGAAAAAATCAAACTGGAAAAAGGCAAATGGTACACGGTAGCCGGCGGAGGAAATCTTGTAATAAGCCCAGTGAATGTTCGCGTGGAATAAAAAACGACAGCTTCCGGGTTGCCGAACCGTGAAACCGCCCCCGGCGTGACCTGTTCGGTCGCGCCGGGGGTAGAGACTCCGGCTTGCCGCCTCGCCGGGAGCGCGCAAAATCGGAAGTTGTAGTAAAGGAGGTTTACAATGGGGTTTTGGATTTTTATGTTGATTATGGATTTGCTTCTTCCATTTACGATGATTGGTTTTGGAAGATATTTTATGAAAAAGGCTCCAAAGGAAATAAATTCAGTATTTGGATATCGGACTTCGATGTCTATGAAGAACAAAGACACATGGGAATTTGCTCATAAATATTGTGGTAAAGTCTGGTATGTCTGTGGAATGGTTATGTTGCCGATAACAGTAATATTCATGCTTTTAGTGATTGGAAAAAATGAAGATTGTGTTGGGAGTATAGGAGGAATTATCTGTGGTGTTCAACTTGTTCTTTTAATTGGGTCTATTCTCCCAACAGAAATAGCATTAAAAAAGAATTTTGATAAGAATGGAACAAGACGATAAATTCCAGTTTGCCGAACCGTGAAACCGCCCCCGGCGTGACCTGCTGGTCACGCCGGGGGCGTTCCTGTTATCTGCTTCTGCCGCGTCATTTCAGCCGCGCGCGCTGCGCCGCGCAGTAGGCGCGCACGTCGAACGGCTCCGGCACGCTGTCGCGCCGGAGGTAGAGCGGGTGGTGCGGATGCCCGGCCTTCGACCGGGGGCCGAACGTCAGCCACTGCGCGTGGTATTCCTCGCCGATGGCGAGCATTTCCTCGAGCGCGTCGAACAGGTACGGCCGCTTTTCAATCAGCGTGCCCCACGCGGCCCACACGGCCGGCCGGTTGCCGGGCGCGTACTGCCCGAGCACGTAGCGGAACGCCGCCATGTTCTGCTCGTGCAGCGCGCGGTTGAAGGCGGTGTCCATGGCGTTCGGGTCGGTCGCGCGCTGGGGGTAGACGTTGAACATCGTGAAGCTGTCATACCCGTTGCCGAGGGCGATGCGCTCGACGCTCTTGAGCGTGTTGTCCAGATCACCGGGCTGCGCGGTCGACGGGTTGATGCCGATGCAGATGAGCGGGTTTTCGCCCCGTGTGCCGAGGATGTAACGGTATTCGGTGTAGTACGGCGGCACGTACAGCCAGCGCGCGGCGTCATAGTCGTCGTGCTGGGAGCAGTGGAGCGCGTCGTCAAAGGTCAGCAGCGCGCACGTCTGGCTCGCGCCCTTTGGAATGTGCATGGGTGGTCCCTCCGATCGGTGCGGTCAGTCCCCAGCGGCCGGGAACGGTTTGGAATAGGCGGTCTTGGCGCTCACGCCAGGCAGGCGGCCGATGCGCCCCGCGAGCGCGGAGATCACGTCCTGCGGCGCGTCGAGCACGACGCTGATGATGCTGACGCCCTTGGCGCGGTAGGGCAGGCCCATGCGGCCGATGATGTACTGCCCCGCGTCGTGCAGCAGGGCGTTGAGCTGCGCTGTGCTCTCGCTGTTTTCCACGATGATGCCGATCAGCGCCACGCGCGTTTCCATGCGCGCTCACCTCGCTTTCGTTTTGTCTATTGTACGCGAAAACCGGCGGAAACGCAACGCGTTTCCGCCGGTTTTGCTCCGGGAAGGGCGCTTATTTGCCCTGCTTGTAAAACTGCTTGGAGTTATCGAGCACCTGGCACTCGGCGTTCGGGTAGAGCACGACCTTCTTCGGCGTGCCGTCGTCGAGGATGCGCAGGGCGTCATTCCACGTCTTGACGTACTCGGCACCGGAGTGCTCGTCGATGTACCACGGGTCGCGCATGCCCTTGACGGTGTGCTCGGCAAATACGACGGCGTGGGCCATGTTCTTGCCCTTCGTGTAGCAGCCGGACCACATCATGCCGCCGGGGGCGGAGTGGCCCCACTTGTCGTACAGGAAATGCACGCATGGGCCGAACGGAGAATTGGCCGCGAGCACGAACGAGCCGCCGTCCTTGAGCGAGGCGATGACCTCGGGCGTGTAGGCGCAGTTGGCCTCGGCGGGCTTGAAGTAGTTGTTGGCGATGACGGCGCTCTTCTTGCCGGCGGCGCCCTCGGAGATGGGTTTGGCGCCGATGGCGGCGTGGATCTTTTCAGCAATCTCCGCCTCGATCAGGGCCGGGGTGTCATAGCCGTGGATCTTGGAAATGTGCACGTCCCAGTTATCCGGGAACGCGATCGGGATCGGCTGGTCGCCGTAGTTGCTGTTGGCAGGCAGGTCGAATGTTTTTATGTAGAAACCTCCTAAGGTCGGTTCTCCACGTCGGCGTTTTGCTCGCCCAAAAACTCACGGTACGGGCCGGTCAGCGTCAGATGGTCGCGCACGGCGGCCGCTGCGGCGGCTTCATCGCGGCCTTTCAGGGCCTGGCAGATGGCCTGGTGTCCGGCGCGCGTCAGCGCGTTTTCATCCAGTCGCCAGGTTTTCTCGAGCACACGCTCGCGGTAGATGTCCATGAGCGAGGACAGCGTGGTGTAGATGTACTTGATGAGGGTGTTGTGTGACGTGTGCATGAGCGCATTGTGAAACTGAGAGTCCAGCACGGACTGCTGGTCAAGCGGCGTGCCGATGTAATCGTAGTCGGCCAGGGCGCACACGCGCGCGATCTCGGCGTCGGTCGCGCTGCGGATGATGTCCCGGCACACGTCCGTCTCGAGCACGATGCGCAGATCCAGTACGTTTTCGAGCGTGCCGTTGCTCAGCGCGAACAGCGCGCAGATCGGCCGGTTGATCGACAGCTCCGGCGTGTTCGTGATGTACGAGCCGCTGCCCTGGATGCTCTGCACGATGCCCATGGCCTCCAGGCTCTTGATCGCCTCGCGCACGCACGTGCGGCTGACGTCGAATTTCGTCGTCAGACACAGCTCCGTCGGCAGTTTGTCGCCTTTCTGGAGCCGGCCGTGATTGATCTGATCGAGGACGGCGTCCACGATTTTTTTGTAATTTGTACTGGACTCTGGTTTCATGTTGTTACCTCGATGAGCGATATTCACAAAATGCGCCCTCATTTTTTGAACATTATGATTATTCACAAAGGGAAAATGCGATGGTATGATGAAAGCAATCAAATGTGTCAGACAAATTTAGGGGCCCATTACGGGCCCTTTCCTTATTCGCCGGAAAGCTGTCTGACAATTATCGGGCGACTTACAATCTATGTCTACATTAGCACATTCTTTTTTTAAGTCAATGATTTGTCAGACAACTGACGCTTTATGGGACACGGAATAAAAGAAGCCGAATCAGCGCCGAGTGAGGTGATCCATCGAGAGAACTGGAGCAGCATTCCCCCTGCATCGCAAAAGCAGAGATTTTGGAATGAAAATGCAACCTAGAGGAGAAGAAGAAAAATGTCAAACACGAGCAACGCGTCAAAAAATGTGAAGCGCTTCCTGCTGCTGTTCGCGCTCGGGATCGCTTACGGCTTTATGTACGTCATGCCGTACATGAAGTCCAGCTTCTACGATCAGATGATCGCCGCCATGGGCTGCACGAACGCCCAGCTCGGTTCTCTGATGACCGCTTACTGTATCTGCTGCACCGTCTCCTATCTGCCCGGCGGCTGGATCGGAGATAAGTTCAACCCGAAGCCGGTCCTGCTGGTCTCCATCTTCGGCCAGGCGGCGCTGAGCTTCCTGTTTATGTTCACGTATAAAAGCTACGCAATGGCGGTTCTGGTCTGGTGTCTGATGGGCCTGACCGGCGGCTTTGCTTTCTGGCCGGCCATCATGAAGGGCATCCGCATGACGGGCACCGATGAAGAACAGGGCCGTATGTACGGCATCTTCGAGGCGCTCAACGGCCTGGCGTCCCTGCTGCTGAGCTTCATCATGATCGGCGTCATGGCTGTCGTCGGCGGCAGCGACCTTATCACCGGCTTCAAGAGCGCGCTGGCATTCATGGGCGGTCTGTCCATCGTGTCCGGCATTCTGGTTGCGATCCTGATGCCGAAAGATGCGGCCTACGGCGTGAGCGAAGAAGAAAAAGAAAATCAGAAAAAGATCACCTTCAAGGACTATGTGTCCGCCTTTAAGATCCCCGGCGTGTGGATTATGGCCATCCTGGTCTGGTGCTATGTGACCATCTCCGCCGTGGCCAGCTACCTGACGCCGTACAGCACGGGCGTGCTCGGCATGTCCGCCACGCTGGCGGCCACCATCGGTACGTTCCGCACTTACGGCTGCCGCCTGATCGGCGGCCCGCTCGGCGGCTTCCTCGCCGACAAGACGTTTAAGTCCGTTTCCAAAGAGCAACTGCTCGGCCAGCTCGCCTGTCTGGTGACGATCGGCATCTTCCTGGTCCTGCCCGGCGGTACGAGCGGCGGTCTGCTCGTGGTTTTGCTGCTGCTGGTCGGCATCGCCATGTTCCTGTGCAAGGGCACGTACTTCTCCATCCAGCCGGAAATGGGCATCCCGACGCACATCTCCGCGACGGCCGTTGCCATCGCGACGTTTGTCGGCTACATCCCGGATATGTTCGTGCACACGATGTTCGGCAACTGGATCGACGCTTACGGCGACGCGGGCTATACGAAGATCCTTTTCTACGGCGTCGGCACGGCGGTGCTGGGCGTGATCGCGGCCGTCTGGGCTATTGCGCAGGCAAAAAAGGTTGCAAAGCGGAATGCGGCCGCTGCCAACGCGGCGTAACATTCCCCGCAAAATACAAGGAGGCTTATCCATGAGCAAAATCAAGATCAACACAGTCCGCTGCAAAGGCTGTGGTTACTGCGTGAACGACTGCCCGCGCAAGGCGCTGTCGTTCTCCGGCAACATCAACGACAAGGGCTATGACACCGTTCAGGTCGACGATTCCCTGTGCGTCGCCTGCGGCACGTGCTACCGCGTGTGCCCCGACAGTGTTTTTGAAATCCTGGAATAAGAGGTAAGAACATGAGCAAACAACTTATGAAGGGCAATGAGGCCCTGGCAGAAGCGGCGCTGCGCGCCGGCTGCCGTTTTTACAGCGGCTATCCCATCACCCCGCAGACCGAGATCCTGGAGTACCTGGCCAAGCGTATGGACGAAGTGGGCGGCACGTTCGTGCAGACCGAGAGCGAGCTTGCCGGCATCAACATGCTCTTCGGCGCGGCCTGCTGCGGCGCGCGTGCGCTGACCACTTCCGCCGGCCCCGGCTTCTCCCTGAAGCAGGAAGGCATCTCCTATCTCGTCGCGGCGGATCTTCCGGCCGTTATCATCAACGTCATGCGTATCGGCTCCGGCCTGGGCGACATCTTCCAGGGCCAGGGCGACTACTGGCAGCTGACCCGCGGCGGCGGCCACGGCGATTACCGCACCATCGTGCTGGCGCCGGCCTCCGTGCAGGAGAACTGCGACATGATGACCACCGCCTTTGAGCTGGCCGAGAAGTACCGCCACCCTGTGTTGGTCGCGTCCGACGCCGCCATCGGCCAGATGGTCGAGGGCGTTGAGCTCAAGGATTTCGTCGAGCACGATATCGATCAGTATGACTGGGCGATCCGCGGGTGCAAGGCCGGTCAGGCGCCCCGCAAGGTCCAGAATGTCTACTACACCAACCCGCAGTACCCCGAGTTCCTGCGCAGCAAATATCAGGCGATCGAGGACAGCGAGCAGCGCTGGGAGTCTTACCAGGCGGAGGACGCCGACGTGGTGCTCGTGGCCTACGGTATCAGCTCCCGCATCTCGAAGGAAGCGGTGAACATGGCCCACGCCGAGGGCTTCAAGCTCGGCTTGATCCGCCCGATCACGCTCTGGCCGTACCCGGTCAAGGCGTTTGAGACCTGCAAGAACGCCAAAGCGTTCATGACGGTCGAGATCAACATCCTCGGCCAGATGGTCGACGATGTGAAGCTGGCTGTGGAAAACAAGTATCCGGTCGGCTTCTATGGCACGTTCTTTGGTCTGCCGGAGCCGGAAGAGATCGTCGCGCAGGCCAAGGCCATGCTGGAAAAGGAGGGGAAATAAATGAAACTCAAAGCACCCGAAACTGTCTTTTCCTCTGCCGGCTTCTGCCCCGGCTGCGGCCACGGTCTGGCCACCCGTCTGATCGGCGAGGTCTCTGAGGAACTCGGCATCCAGGAAAAAATGCTGGCAGTCGTGGACGTTGCCTGCTGCTCGTTCAACATTGACTACTGGCGCTATGATACCATCATGGCGGCCCATGGCCGCGATATCCCGACGGCCGTCGGTGTCAAGCACATCCGCCCCGAGAACCCGGTCTTTGCTTACCTGGGCGACGGCGCCGCCTACTCCATCGGCATGGCGGAGACCGTTCACGCCGCGCTGCGCAACGACAACATCTGCGTGTTCGTCGTCAACAACAGCGTCTTCGGCATGACCGGCGGCCAGATGGCCCCGACCACCCTGCCGCACCAGAAGACTGCGACCTCCCCGAAGGGCAAGGATCCCGCCCGCTACGGCACCCTGAACGTCGTCGACGTGCTCGGCAAGATGGACATTGCCTATCTGGCACGCGGTGAACTGGTCGGACCTGCCGGCATGAACAACTGCAAAAAGCTCATCCGCAAGGCGTTTGAGCACCAGCTCAACGGCGACGGCTTCTGCCTGGTCGAAGTGCTCAGCCCGTGCCCGACCAACCTGAACATGCCGCCGGTGAAGGCCCGCGAGCATGTGCACACGGAAATGACCAAGTATTTCCCGATCGGCGAATACATTGACAAGAAGGGTGGTAATCAGGCATGATGGTAGAAATGATTTGCGCCGGATTCGGCGGCCAGGGTGTCCTGACCACCGGTCTGATCCTGGCAGAGGCCGGCATGAAGCTTGGCATGAACGTGCTGTGGTATCCGTCCTACGGCTCCGAGATGCGCGGCGGCACGGCCAACTGCACCATTAAGTTCTCCGACAAGGAGATTGCCAGCCCCTGTGCCGAGAAGATCGACATCCTCATGGCCATGAACGCGCCGGCGATCGACAAGTTCGAGAGCAGCCTGCGCCCGGGCGGCCTGCTGCTGGTCAACAGCTCGCTCGTGCACGAGCGCGAATACCGCGACGACATCCAGGTCGTCAAGGTCCCCATGACCGAAATCGCTGCGGAGTATGAGAACCCGAAGGGCGCCAACATCGTCATGATGGGCGCCATGGCCGCCAACTCCGATCTGTTCACGGAAGATGATCTGGAGCGCCTGACCAACGAGTTCTTCGAGAAGAAGGGCAAGATCAACCCGAAAAACAGCCTCTGCTTCCGCGCCGGCACGCAGATCCACTAAACCGGCGAACTCCACGGGTCTTTGCTCATTATAATTACTTAATCAGCACCCGGGGGCGCTGCCCGGCAGCGCCCCGGGAAAATCCCGCTCTGGAGGTGTAAATTTTTTGAATGTCTTAGACGTCATCATCATTCTGGCATATTTTGTCGGAATGATCGTGCTCGGTCTGATCGCAAACAAAAAGCAGACCGGCGTGGATGATTATTATTTGGGCGGCCGCTCGATGGGTGCCTTTAAGATCGGCGCGCTCTGGATGGCCGGCTGGATCGGCGGCTCGTCCGTCATCGGCACATCCTCAAACAGTTATTCCATGGGCATCACCGGCGTCTGGTATGTGGGCGAGATCGCCATCGGCTGCGTGCTCTTCGCGCTCGTCATGGCCAAGCCCGTCAAGCGCGCAAGCGAAGTGCTGCAGAACATCACGTTCCCGGAGCTGATCCACGCGCGCTATGACCAGAAAAACAGCACCATGGCCAGCATCACGACCATCCTCGCCATGATCGGCTACACGGCGGCGCAGTTTGTCGCCGGAGCCTCGATCCTGAACGTGCTCACGGGCTGGAACCTGGGCGTGTGCTACATCCTCGCGGCCGTGGTCATCGTGTTCTATGTCTCGACGGGCGGCCTGCTCGCCGTGACGTATACCGACATCGTGCAGATGGCGCTGCTGCTGCTCGGCATTGTCGTCCTGGCGGTGCCGCTGGTCGGCGCGCAGCTGCACAAGATGGGCGCCAACCTCGTCACCGATCTGCCGGCGAGCTTCTTTGACCTCGGTGCCTGGGGCTGGCCGACGATCCTCGCGCTCGGCCTGTCGACCATCATGTCGTTTTTCACGAGCATGGACAGCTACACCCGCTGCATCGCGGCCCGGGATGCCAAAACCGCCCGCACCGGCACGATCTATGCGGCCGTGCTCGTGTTCATCATTGCCGGCGCCAGCACGTTCCTCGGCATGGCCGGCAAGCTCATCCTGCCTGACCTCTCGTCGTCCAACAACGTCATTGCGGCGCTCGTGGTCGAGCTCTTCCCGCACGGACTCAAGGGCCTCGCGCTCATCGGCGTGCTCAGCGCCATCATGTCCACGGCGGATATTTCCGTCCTGACCGGCTCGGCCAGTCTGACGAAGGATATCTACCAGCGCTACATCAATCCAAATGTGTCGGAAAAGACGCTCCTGCATGTGGGCCTCGTCGCGTTCCTGCTCGTGGGCGTGCTCGGCGCAATTTTCGGCTGGTTCACGCAGGATATCATGAACATCCTGCTCATCACGTTCACCATCAACTCGGCCGGTCTGTTTCTGCCGACGATCGGCGCGTTCTTCTGGGAGAAGTCGTGCTCGGCGGGCGCGTTCGCGTCCATGCTCTCGGCGACGGTCATCGCTGTCGTCTGGTTCATCGGAGGCAAGGTGAGTACGCTGCCCCTGTTTTCCATCGATGCGCTCTGGCCCAGCTTTGGCGTGTCGGCCATTTTGTATGTCGTCATCTGCCTGACGCACCGTCAGACCCCGGCGGAGCAGGAAAAGGCGGAGAAATTCTACGCGGCCAAGTGAGCCGCAAAGCCCCCATCCCAAGATAGGAGTATTATCACAATGGAGCAAATGAAGAAGATGCCCCTCGAGGGGATCCGTGTCGTGGAGCTGGCGACGGTCGTTGCCGCCCCGACCGCGTCGCGCGTGCTGTGCGCGTTCGGCGCAGAAGTCATCAAAGTGGAAACCAAGATCGGCGACGAGATGCGCCGCGCCGGTGAGTTCGAGATGGTCGTGTGCGAGGACGATAAAAATCCGCTGTTCACCATCCAGAACAGCGGCAAGCGCCTGACGAGCATCGATCTGAAAAACCCGGACGGCAAGGCTGCCTTCCTCGAGCTGCTCGAGACGGCCGACGTGTTCCTCACGAACGTCCGCCTGCCGTCGCTGAGCCGTCTGGGCCTCGATTACGAGACGCTGCACAAGGCCTACCCCGGCCTCGTGTACGCGCACTTCTCCGGCTTCGGCCCCAAAGGCCCCGACGCCGCCAAGCCCGGCTTTGACAGCACGGCGTTCTGGCTGCGCAGCGGCCCGATGGCCGACTGGCAGGTGCCCGGCTCCTTCCCGTTTACCCCCACCTACGCCTTCGGCGACATGGCCACGAGCTCGGCGTTCCTGTCCGGCATCCTCATGGCCATCATCGGCAAGAAGAGCACCGGCATGGGCACGTTTGTGAGCACGTCGCTGTTTGCCAGCGGCATCTGGTGCAACGCCATCGGCGTCGTGTCCCACCAGCCGCAGTTTGGCGGCGAGCGCCCGAACGACCCCCTGCGCCCGGCTGACCCGTTCTGCCATTTCTACGAGTGCAGCGACGGCAAGTGGATCGGCGTGTTCGACAATGAGTACCGCCGCGAGCTGCCGAAGTTTGCAAATCTGTTCGGCATGCCGGAGATCGCCGACGATCCCCGCGCCGCCAGCCTGGAGGCGCTGCACGAGACAGACTTCGTCGTCGAGATCGTCACGCGGCTCAACACCATCTTCAAGACCAAAACCGTCGCCGAGTGGGAAGCCTTTCTCTCGGAAAACAACGTCTCCTGCGAGCGCATGCGCACCATCCGCGACGTGAGCACCGACGAGCAGGCCATCGCCAACGGCTATATCCAGAAGGTCACCTTTAAGGACGACCTCGAGGTCATGATGCCGTGCCCGCCGATGCAGTTTACGGAATACGCCATGCGTCCCTACACGTCCGCAGGCCGCCTCGGTGCCGATACGGACAGCATTTTCCGCGATCTTGGATATACCGATCCGGAAATCGCCGCCATGAAAGCCAGCGGCGCCATTCAGTAAAGAAAAGGAGAGCTTACCATGAAAATCGTTCTGGCAGAAGTGCCCTATACCAAAGACAGAGACATCAGCGTCGAGAAGTCCTGCGTCCCCGAGGGCGCGGAGCTGACCATGGCCGTGTTCGACGAGCACGCCGAAAATAACGACGCGTTCTACGCCGAGATCAAGGACGCCGATATTATTATCGACGGCTACGTCCACTTCGGCAGGAAAGAGATCGACGCCATGGATCACTGCAAGGTGATCTCCTTCCAGTCCACCGGCTACAACGAGGCCGACCTCGACTACGCGAAGGAAAAGGGCATTGCCGTCTGCTCCATCCTCGACTACTGCACGCAGGAGACCGCCGAGAGCGCCATGGCCCTCATGCTCAACCTCCAGCGCGGCATCCGCCAGTATGACCGCAGCGTCCAGCAGGACCGCGTCTGGGATTACCAGGTCGTGCCGGGCCTCAAGCGCATCGCCGGTCAGGTCATGGGCATCGCCGGTCTCGGCCGCATCGGCCAGTCCGTCGCCCGCAAGGCGCAGGCGTTCGACATGGAAGTCATCGCCTACGACCCGTTCCTGCCGCCCGCCATTGCCGAGAACCTCGGCGTCAAGCTCGTCGATTTCGACACGCTGCTGGCTGAGTCCGACGTGCTGAGCCTGCACATGAACCTCACCGAGGAGAACTACCACATGTTCAACAAGGAAGCGTTCATGAAGTGCAAGAAGCACCCCATCATCGTCAACGAAGGCCGCGGCCCGCTGATCTGCGACGAGGATCTCGTCTGGGCGCTTGATAACGGCTACATCCGCGGCGCCGCACTCGACATGGTCGAGAGCGAGGACCCGGACCTGAACACCTGCCCGCTCGTCGGCCGCGACGATGTGCTGCTCACCCCGCACAGCGGCTACTACTCCGACACGTCCAACTACCTCGTCGCGAAGCTGTCTATGGATAACGCCCTCTACTACGTCACCGGCGAGTACGACAAGGTCAAGTCCATCCGCAACGGCGTCAACGCCTGAGCCATTTTCCCGCTTGCTTCCGCTGGGCTGCCAATTTCCAATTTCTCTTTTTCCACCCTTCTTTCTGTTCTGTTTTGCGATTTTATCGGACAAATCTTCTCTCCTACCAGCCGTCCAGTGGATTCCCAATATTCCCGTGTTCGCGTCCGGTCTCCGGCGCGGGCACGGCCTGAAAACCGGCACGCGCCGGGCACCGCGACAGGTGTCCGGTGCTTTTTGCGGTTGACAGTGCCGCGTAAGCACAGTAAAATCAAAAAAGCGGGCGGGGGTCCGCCAGAGAAAGAGAACGTTTTTTGATCGCGGAGGTATTTCCAATGGAACCTGCAAAAGTATATTTTTCCGATCTGCGCACGGATGAGGTCAGCACGCTTGAGAAGCTGCACCGGCTCATGAAGGCGGCCGGCTTTGAGCAGATCGACTTCAAGGGCAAGTATGTTGCCATTAAGCTCCACTTCGGCGAACCCGGCAATATGGCCTATCTGCGCCCGAACTGGGCGCGCGTCGTGTGCGACTATGTGCGCGAGCTCGGCGGCAAGCCGTTTCTCACCGACTGCAACACGCTCTATGTCGGCGGCCGCGCCAACGCGCTCGACCATCTTGACAGCGCAATGCGCAACGGCTATACGCCCATGACCACCGGCGCGCAGTGCATCATCGCCGACGGGCTCAAGGGGGACGATTACGACCTCGTGCCCATCCGCGGCGGCAAATATCTGCGCGCGGCAAAGATCGGCCGCGCCATCATGGACGCGGATATCTTCATCTCCCTCACGCACGCCAAGGGCCACGTGTCCGCGGGCTTCGGCGGCGCGCTCAAGAACATCGGCATGGGCTGCGGCTCGCGCGCCGGCAAGGAGGAGATGCACAGCTCCGGCAAGCCCGTCGTCGATACGGATAAGTGCATCGGCTGCGGCAAGTGCGTGGAAAACTGCGCGCACAACGGCCCGCACATCGAAAACGGCAAGTGTACCATTCTGAAATATAAGTGCACCGGCTGCGGCCGCTGCATCAACGTCTGCCCGATGCACGCCATCCATGCGGACTATGCGATCGCAAACGAGCTGCTCAACTGCAAGATCGCCGAGTACGCCAAAGCCGTCGTCGACGGCCGTCCGTCGTTCCACATCGCGCTCGCGGTGGATGTGTCGCCATGCTGCGACTGCCACAATTTCAGCGATGTGCCGATCGTGCCGAATGTGGGCATGTTCGCGTCCTTCGACCCCGTGGCGCTCGACACCGCCTGCGCCGACATGATCAACGTCCAGCCGGTCAACCCGAACAGCGTCATCGCGCATGAGCATGACCATCCGCACGACCACTTCACGGCCGCGCATCCGGACACCGACTGGCGCGCCGCCGTCGAGCACGGCGAGGCTATCGGCCTCGGCACGACGCACTATGAGCTCGTGACGGTGTGATTCTGCTTTCATGCAAAAGGCTCCCCCATCAGAAGGTGCTAATTAGGGATATGCAAAAAACATATTTTTAACTGGCATTCTTCAAGCGGGTTGCAAAAGAATAATGACCATATCGGGCTTCGTGCCTGGTATGGTCGTTTTCTCTATTGTTGAATATTCAATTTATACTTGTTGTTAAGTGACTTCAAGTATAAAAAGTCTCCGATGCATCCGTTTAAGCGCCGATGACTAATCATCCGTTGTTCTAATCTCTGCCCATCCTCATTTTCAACCGTACAAGTGCAAAACCGAAATCCGGCAATTTCCAGTACTATATTTACGCTGAAATAATTATGACGTATAATGCCTAACATAAACGCCAAAGTCAAAACCTCCGCAACGGCGATATGCGGCGGCAAGGCGGCAACGAGCGCACATATAAAAAACCACCGACGCGATATTCTCGTCGGTCAGCAAGGTGTACCATATAGATGAAGACCTGTTTCCGGCATTCGGAGCTCTCGGCGGGGCATCGGGCGCGTTTGTTTTGATGTACATTGACGCTCTGGCGGAGGCGGGTGTCCGCGCGGGATTTGCAAGACCGATCGCCGAGGAGATCGCCACCGCGACGGTTATGGGCAGCGGCGCGCTTGCTATGAACAGCTCCGAGCACCCAATCGCACTCATGAACGCGGTGTGCTCCCCCGGCGGCACGACCATCGAGGGCGTGTGCAAGCTGCGTGAGCTCGGCTTCGACACCGCCGTGCAGCAGGCGCTCCAGGCGATAATCGACAAGGACTTCTTTTTGGAGACGAACTGACGCGCCTGCCAGTACGGTTGTTGCGGCATCCCGACCGGTGATTGCCGACGAAACAATAAAAAACGGGCGACCATTCCCCGCCTCCTAATAAGAAAACATGAGCAAGTCCAGTAAAATCAATGTTTTCAGAGGCAAGGAACACGATGTGAAGTCAAAAATTTAATACCGGCAGGACAAAGGGTGCTGATATGAAATGTCAGCACCCTTTTCCTGTCCCAAACGCCATAGGTAACACAAACCTGTGGCGTTTTTTTATGCCCTGCTGGGGGCACCAAAACTGTATGAAAACGGGTGGGAAATCCCCTGTTTTTTCGCCTGTGGGCGGCGCAAACGAAGCCGCCCATATTCTTTCCCTCATGGGAGGCCGGACGGTGATACAGGGGCGCAAACCCACCGAAACGAACACTTTTCAAAACCGAAGGAAGGAGGTATCCAACATGGCGGTATTCCGCATTGAGAAAACCCGCGACTACACGGTGATGTCCAACCATCACCTGCGGGACAAGTCGCTCTCGCTGAAAGCGAAGGGCCTTCTCTCCCTCATGCTCTCCCTGCCGGAGGAATGGGACTATACCACCAAGGGGCTGGCCCGGATCTGCAAGGATGGCGTTGACAGCATCTGCGCCGGGGTGCGGGAGCTGGAGGAACACGGGTATGTGATCCGCCAGCGGGTCCGCAACCCCAACGGCCAGCTCGGCGCCATCGAGTACACCATCCTGGAGCAGCCCAGACCGCCGGAACCTAAACCGGGAAAACCTGAACGGGAAAATCCAGTCTTGGATAATCCTGAACAGGCTTCCCCTGTCTTGGAAGAACCTGAACAGGAAAACCCCGTACAATTAAATACTAATAGATCAAGTAAAGAAAAATCAAAAAAAGATCTATCAAGTACGGAAGGATCAAATCCTGTCCTATCAATCCCCCAAACCCCCAGGGGCTCGGATAGGGCCGGACGGGATTGGATGCGGGAGCGAGAGAGCTATCGGGAATTGATTTTGGAGAACATCGAGTATGACATCCTCATACAGAATGAGCGCCTGGACCGTGACCGGCTGGATGAACTTGTGGAGCTCATGGTGGACACGGTTTGCTCCCGCCGGGAGACGATCCGCATTGCCGGGGACGACTACCCGGCGGAGGTGGTCAAGTCCCGGTTCCTGAAGCTGAACAGCTCTCACATCGAGTATGTGCTGGACCGGATGCGGGAGAACACCACCTATGTCCGCAACATCAAGAAATATCTGCTGGCCGCCCTGTATAACGCCCCGGCCACCATCGACAGCTATTACACTTCCCTGGTGAGCCATGACCTGTACGGCGGCGGAGATCGGAGGTGACGCAAGTGCAGGAAGAAATCACCCAGGGCGTGGTCTCCCTCTCGGTGGAGACCGGCAAGATGACGGCGGATCTGCTCCAAAAGGCCGTAAAGAAGGTGCTGGAGGAGATGCAGAAGAAGCCCTCCCAGCGCAGCTTACACCAGGGAAAACAGACCCTGCACCAGCTCAAACAGCATGGGGCCTCCCTAACCAACATCGAGATCACGGAGCAGAACATCAAGGCGTTTTCGGCGGTGGCGAAGAAGTATGACATCGACTATGCCTTGAAGAAGGACCCCACCACCGACCCACCGCACTACTATGTATTCTTCAAGGCGAAGGACAAGGACCAGCTCCAGCCGGCCTTCAAGGAGTTCACCGCCATGACCCTGGGCCGGGAGAAGCGCCCCACCATCCGGGAGCAGCTGGCCCAGGCCCAGGAACAGGCCAAGACCCAGCACCGCCAGCGGGAGAAGGTCAAGACCAAAGACCGGGAGGTGGCGCGATGACCGACAAGGTGAAAAAGCTGGTGCTGCTCAACCTCCCGTATCTCATCTTCGTGTATCTCTTTATTTTAAGTGTAAATGACACATACATGGACGCACAGGAGGTTATGCACATGACTGATTATAGCAAAATTACAGCCCTTTACTCCCGCCTTTCCGTGGGCGACGAGGACAGGGACGGCGGCGAGAGCAACAGCATACAGAACCAAAAAATATTTTTGGAGAACTATGCCAGAGGGCAGCACCTGACCAATATCCGGCACTACATCGACGATGACGAAAGCGGCAGGTTTTTTGACCGTTCCGCCTACTCCCGCATGATGGACGATGTGGAAAACGGGAAAATCGGTGTCTGCATTATGAAAGACCTTACCCGCTGGGGGCGTGACTATCTCCAAGTCGGCAATGCGATGGAGATATTCAGACGGAACAATGTGCGTTTTATCGCGGTCAACAACGGCATTGACAGCGAGAAGCCCGACACATTGGAGTTTGCGCCCTTTATCAATATCATGTCGGAGTGGTACGCAAAGGACATCAGAAAGAAAGTGAAAACGGGCATTAAGACCAAAGGCATGAGTGGAAAGCCGATTGCCACCGAAGCCCCTTACGGCTATATCAAAGCCCCGGACAACAAGGACTTTTGGATAATCGACGAAGAAGCCGCCGAGGTTGTACGCCTTATTTTCCGTCTGTTTTTGGACGGGAAAAACCGAAACCAAATCGCCGTATATCTGACACAGGAGCAAATCCCAACCCCCACTTTCTACATGAAAGACCGCGGGCGGGGAACTTGTAAAAATAAGACACTCAACGAGGATAACCGCTGCAAGTGGAACAAAGCCACCTTGACCAATATCCTCACACGGCAGGAGTATTGCGGAGATGTGGTCAACTTCAAGACCACAAAGCATTTCCGGGATAAGCGTAACCACTATGTAGACCGGAGCCAGTGGCACATCACAGAAAATGTGCATGAGCCGATTATCAGCCGCAGCGATTTTGAAACCGTACAGCGGATTTTGAAAAACGCGCCCGTCAAACGCCCCAACGGGGACGGGGAAATCCACCCTTTGTCGGGCTTGCTTTTCTGTAAGGACTGCGGCGCAAAAATGCACATCCGAATAGATTACCGGAACGGCGGCAAGCGCCATGTTGCCTATTGCAGCGAGTACCACAAGGGAAAAGCCAAGAACCCAAATGCCACTCCCCGCACATCATGGACGCGGACTTGCTCATGCAGACCATCACGGAAGTGCTGAAGAAAATCGAGGACTATTCTATCAGCAATCGGGCGGAGTTTGAAGCCTTAGTGAAAAAGAACCTTGCCATGCAGCAGACCGACCAGGCCAAGAAACAGCAGAAGCGTATTCCGCAAATCACGACACGCCTTGAACAGATTGACAAGGTGCTGAACAAGCTCTATGAGGACAACGCCCTCGGCACGATCCCGCAAGACCGCTATGAGCAGATGTCGCAGAAGTATTCAGAAGAATACTACGCGCTGAAAGCGGAACTTGCCACGCTACAAGAGCAGCTATCCGCTTATGAGAACGCGGGAGGACGGGCGCAGAGGTTTTTGAAGCTGACGGAACGCCATGCCGCCTTTACCGACCTTACACCCACCATTCTCAACGAGTTTATCAGCCGGATTGAAGTGCATGAGCGCGACCAGAAAAGGGCGAGATACGCAATCCAGCACATCAGCATATATTTCAATTATATCGGCAAGTTTGAGAATGAAGTGACACAGCTTGCAGAACCGACCGAGCAGGAAATCCGGCAAATGCGGGAGGAAATCGAAGAAGCCAAAAAGGAAAAGAGCCGCGCCTATCACCGCAACTATTCAAGGGAATACCGGGCGAGAAATCTTGAAAAGCAACGGGAGTATGACCGCATGAAAGCGCGGGAATACCGGGCAAGGCGAAAGGCACAGGCAGCCGCACAGCCCGCACAGTAAAACAGAATAACCGTCAACCAAGAGGGATTTTCCGAACTACGGGAAATCCCTCTTTTTGCGCAAAGAAAGGAGCCGCCTATGGCAGAACAGACCCCCGACAGCATCATCACGACCCAGAGGAACGGGCAGACCATTGTTGCGGAGTTATTTTTCAATCACAGCAGCACAGAAACATTCCGCGACAAGCTGCTCAAACTGGCACTTGCCGACAGTTCGCGTTTATCCGCGTCTGACGGTCAAGAGCCGGAAAAAACAGAAATCTTGCGATAACAGCCGCCCCGACGAACACTCCCTGTCCGGGCGGTTTCTATTTGAAAATCCTCATTTTCCCCAAGTCAAGAGCCGGGAAAAACACCCGAAAAATGCCCCTATTGCGTAACAGGGGCGCAGAAAGGAGAGTTTATGAGAACAGGGCTTACGAAGCAGGAAAAGACCACCGATATTTGGTTTGACGAGAAAGACCCCCTTATCCATATCCGCACACACAACACCGACTTAAAGAAGCGGCTTGCCGCCTACTCCGGACAGCACCCCGACCAGTGCTGCCAGACCGACGCAGACCCCGAAACGGGTTGCATGGAGTTTGAGATTGTAAAGGGGCGTTTCTCTTTCCGTCTGACCGCCCCATACAGTGAGAACGGAGGAACGCCGCCAGCAAAGCGGCAAAGAAACATTCCGGCAACTTGACACACCCTATTCAAAAAGATGTGCTATAATTTTTTTGAAAAAGTTTCGGATTAGATGTAGTATTTGCCGCTGAAACCGTAGTACATAGGTGAAGCCCGAAAGGAGGCGGTGAGATGATAGACGACGAAAAAATCATAGAAATGTTTTTTGGACGTTCAGAACAAGGCATACGAGAACTGGATATAAAATACGGAAAGGTCTGCCACAATCTTTCCTACCATATCGTAGGCAGCAGACAAGACGCGGAGGAATGTGTAAACGACGCTTATTTAGGCGCATGGAACGCCATTCCCCCGGCACGACCTAACCCGCTGCTATCTTATCTTGTTAAAATCGTTCGGAACATTTCACTCAAAATCTATTGGAGAAAGGAAGCAGCCAAACGAAGCAGCCATTACACGATTGCTTTGGAAGAAATTGAAGCCTGTATAGCAGCCCCGAATACAGTAGAAGCAGAAATCGAAGCCAGAGAGTTAGCCCGTATCATTGAAGGTTTTTTAGATACGCTGACTACCGAAAACCGCGTTATTTTCATGCGCCGCTATTGGTTTTCCGACAGCTACAAGGACATAGCCGAGTTTATGGGGCTTTCAGAAAAAAACATTTCTGTCCGGCTGACCCGTATCCGCGAGAAGATGAAGCAATATTTGATTGAAAGAGAGGTATTCGTATGAACGCAAAGAAGTTTTCCGACGCTATGAGCGAGCTTGACACAAAATATGTCGATGAAGCCCTTAACTACAAAAAGAAAGCAAAGAAACCCGGTTGGGTTAAGTGGGGAGCTATGGCGGCTTGCTTTGCAGTAATTGCTGTTTTAGGCGTAGGCGTATTTCAAAGTGGATTGTTCGGGAACAAAACTGACATTGCCACTTTGGACAACGGAAATGAAATCATCTTTGTAAAATCGGAAACTGCTGGCTCAAGCATTGACATTGACGGGACTATAACAACAAGGCAACTTACGGAAACGGAAGCTGCATCTCTTTTTCCAAACTTGACCGTTACAGCTCATGCAGTTTTTCGTGTTGATGATACTGTTTCCGACAGCAACAAAGAATTGATTGGTTTTGAGGGAAAAATCGAAAATGCCAAAGTGGTAATATCTACAACGGATATAGCACTACTTGATACGAAGATTGTAGGAAGTGAAGAAAGTAGCGAAGTAAATGGCACAAGCGTGACGGCAGGATATTTTGTAACAGACCGGAACAGCGTGGGAGAACAGAATGTAATTTACTATGCGACTTTAAGTTGGGAGATAGCACCGTATATGTTGAAAATGCGGGTGCAAAAACTGAAAGCGAAAGTGTGAAAAACGATTTGGCTACCATTATCCAAGAGCTGATAAATAATGGTGCGCTTGACAAGTTCTTTCAACGGATAACCCCATGAAAATTTAATACTACCATCAGGACAGCCGAGAAAATCGACTGTCCTTTTTCTATGCTTATGAGCAGAAAGGAGCGACCAACTATGACAAAGCCGAGAGAGAAAACCCGCGAGGAGCTGCAAGCCGAGATTGAGGACGGGAAGAAGAAAATCCGGCAGCTTGAAAATCGAGAAAAGATGTTGCGGCAAAAGTTATCCCAAGAGGAACGCCGGACACGCAGCCACCGGCTGATCGTCCGGGGCGCAGTCTTTGAAAGCATTGTGCCGGAAGCAAAGAACATGACCGACGAGGAAGCCGCAGCACTTCTTAGGTTTGCATTGACGAGTGAACCAGCGCGGGAATATCTGAAAAAACGAGCCGAAAGCAGGAACGCCGAATAAATCCCTTGGAACTAAGGGCGCACTTATACACCCTTACGGGCGTGTGCGCTCTACCGAGGGCTTTATCTCCGCACAGGAACTTTCCCCGCGCGCTCCGATATGGCGGCTTTGCCGCAACAAGGGGCTGCACCCCTTGCGCCGCTTCGCGGCTATCCCTGCACACCCACAAAAACAGTACACCCGCCGTTGGCGTCTGTACCATTTTTGCGGGTTTTATTATCCTATCCGGGAGGTGATACCCATAGCCATTTACCATTGGAACATCGGCATTGTGAGCCGAGGAAAAGGCAAATCAGCCGTTGCCGCAGCCGCCTACCGAAGCGGCGAAAAGTTCACAAACGAGTGGGACGGAATGACCCATGACTACACCCGCAAAGGCGGCGTTGTCCATACAGAAATCATGCTGCCGCCCCACGCACCGCCCTCTTTCTCTGACCGTTCAACCTTGTGGAACAGCGTGGAACTTTACGAGAAAGCCGGGAACGCCCAGCTTGCGCGTGAGATTGACGCAGCGCTCCCCATAGAATTATCCAGAGAGGAACAGATCCGGCTTGTCCGGGAATACTGTTCCTCTCAATTTGTTTCCTAGAGGAATGTGCGTTGATTATGCTATCCATGACACCAACAGCGGCAACCCCCATTGTCATATCATGCTGACTATGCGACCACTTGACGAGCGCGGTGCGTGGGCGGCGAAGTCTAAAAAGGAATATGACCTTGATAAAAGCGGCGAGCGTATTCGCTTGCCAAGTGGCAGATATAAGACCCACAAGGTTGACCTGACCGGCTGGAACGACAAAGGCAACGCCCTCTTGTGGCGAAAGGCATGGGCTGACCTATACCAACGACTTTTTGGAGAGGAACGGAAGCCCGGAGCGTATCGACCACCGCAGCAACGCCGAGCGCGGCATAGACGAGATACCCACCGCCCACATGGGCGTGGCTGCTTGCCAGATGGAGAAGAAAGGTATCGCCACCGAGAAAGGCGAACTGAACCGCAGTATTCAAAAGACAAACCGCCTTATCCGGGAAATCCGGGCGCAGATTGGGAAGCTCAAGGAGTGGATTGCCGACCTGTTCAAAGCGTGGGAAACCGCCCCGAAGCAGCCGCCGCAATCTCCCAACCTTGCAAATCTGCTGATGAAGTATTTGAGCGTTCAGAGAGAAAAGAGCCGGAAGTATTCGCAGCGTTGGCAACAACAGCACGCAGCCGATGAACTGAAAACCATAGCGGCAGCGGTCAACTATCTTTCCGAGCATGGCATCTCTACCCTTGACGAGCTGGACGCTTCTCTTTCCTCTGTCAGCGATAAAGCCTATTCCATCCGGGAGGGAATGAAAACCGCCGAGGAACGCATGAAAGAGCTGCAAAAGCTGATAGAGAACGGCGAGAATTATTTGCAGTACAAGCCCATTCACGATGAGCTGAAAAAGCTGCAAAACGGCTGGACAAACAAGCGCGACAAGTACGAGGAAGCCCACCGCGCCGAGCTAACCCTATGGAACGCAGCAAGCCGCTATCTCCATGCAAATCTGACAGATACAAAGACGCTGCCTATCTCCAAATGGAAACATGAATACGCCGACCTCAAAGAGCAGAGAGATACCGACTACACCAAACTGAAAGCTACCCGCACCGAGGTTGCCGAGCTTCAAAAAATCCGCAGGTGCGTGGATATTGCACTCCGCGCCGACCAACCGGAGCAGACGCAGAGCCGCACCAAGCGGCGAACAGGAGCGATAAAGAAAAGGACGGGCAAGCTACTTTGCCTGTCCGTCCTAAATGTTTTCCGATAAAATGGACGCTATTGATTCCTAATATTAAAACCAACTTGCTCTTTCGTCCCTAAATTCGGGCAGGTCACTATGCTCATAAGGATTATAATTATTCAAATTGCAGCCAAACTCTCTCAATGATTTTATTTTATTATCCTTTGTCCATTCAACCAGGGAAATTCCATCAAATTCCTCTATGCTCCCATTGTTCATTTCATTTTTGAAATACCACTCCACAATCGTCTGATTTCCTTTGTGGAAAAATTGTTTGATTTCCCAAACAACGACTTTGCCACGAGTATTCCATTCCTGAAACCAGTTTTACGATTTGACGGTTATTATATTTTGGACTCCAGCTTTCAGTATAAATTACATCTTCTGCAAAAATATTATCAATACCTAAGTCCTGTTTTGTAAGCCACATTTCAAACCATAAGTGAATAATTCTTTCTCTTTCATTCACAATCCAGCACCTCACTAACTTCCGATTTTTCGGTTTCATTCTACATCAAAACTATGAACAATTCAACCACAGAAAGAGAGGTATCAACCATGTATTACACCCAAGAACAGATAGACCGGGCGAACCAAGCCGACATTGTTTCTTTTCTGCAAGGACAGGGCGAGCAGCTTACTCGCGCTGGACAGGAATACCGCTGGAAACGGCACGACAGCTTGACTATCCGGGGAAACAAATGGTACAGGCACAGCCAAAGCAAGGCGGCGCACCCATTGATTTTGTCATGGAGTTTTACGGAAAGAGCTTTACCGAAGCCGTAGAAATGCTGACAGGAGAAAAAGGCGCAGCCCAACCGCCGGACAGACCAAGCCCCGCGTCCTTTTCTGACTTCCGACTGCCGCCCCGCAGCCCCGACAACCGCATAGCGAGGAACTACCTCACAGCCGCCCGCCGCATTGATGAAGATGTGTCGGGCTTTTTCTTTGCCAGCGGCGATATTTACGAGGAAGCCGCCCACCACAACGCCGTATTTGTCGGCAGAGATGAAAGCGGCATACCGCGATACGCCCACCAGCGCGGCACAGCCGGGAGCTTCCGGCTTGATGTGAAAGGCAGCGACAAAGCCTTTAACTTCTGCTACCGGGGCGAGGGCAAAAGGCTTTTTGTCTTTGAAGCCCCGATAGATTTACTTTCTTTCCTCTGCCTGTTCAAAAAGGATTGGCAGAAGCAGAGCTACCTTAGCGTTGGGCGGCGTGGGCGAGAAAGCCCTCTTGCGCTTCCTCTCTGACCGTCCGAACATTACCACCGTCTACCTCTGCCTTGACAGCGACACCGCCGGGAATGACGCTTGCAGCCGCCTTGTGGGGCTTATGCCTGAGGGCTTGACCGTCCATCGGCTTATCCCTCTTTTCAAGGACTGGAACGAGGTACAGCAGCACCGGGGAGAAATCACAGACGGGAAGTATCTCCGTGAAGCGGTCTATGGATTGAAAGAGCCGCCGCAGGAGGAAACCGTTGAGATTATCCGCATGAGCGAGGTTGATACACAGACCGTTGAATGGCTATGGAAACCGTATATCCCCTTTGGGAAAGTAACCATAGTACAGGGCAACCCCGGCGAGGGCAAGACCACCTTTGCCCTACGCCTTGCCGCCGCCTGCACCACCGGGGGAACGCTGCCGGGAATGAAGCCCTTGCCGCCATTCCAAGTAATTTACCAGACCGCCGAGGACGGTTTGGGCGATACCGTCAAGCCCCGTTTGATAGAAGCAGAAGCCGACCTTGACCGCGTGCTTGTGATTGATGAAGCCAAGCGGGAGCTTACCCTCTCCGATGAGCGCATAGAGAAGGCAATCACGCAGAACGGGGCGCGGCTGATTATCCTTGACCCCATACAGGCGTATATGGGCGAAAAGACCGACATGAACCGGGCAAACGAGGTGCGCCCCATGTTCCGCCGCCTTGCCGATGTTGCCGAGCGTACCGGGTGCGCCGTTATCCTTATCGGACACCTCAACAAAGCCGCCGGAGGGCAGAGCGCATACCGGGGCTTAGGTTCTATCGACTTCCGAGCCGCCGCCCGGAGCGTGCTTTTAATCGGGCGCGTGAAGCGTGAGCCGAATGTGCGCGTTATCATTCACGACAAATCTTCCCTTGCGCCGGAGGGGAAGCCCGTAGCCTTTTGCCTTGACCCGGACACAGGTTTTGAGTGGATAGGCGAATATGATATAACCGCTGATGAACTGCTATCCGGCGCGGGCGGCAACACCGCCACAAAGACCGAGCAAGCGGAAAAACTGATTTTAGACTTACTGGCAGACGGGAAAGAGCTTGCCAGCGAGGACATAGAGAAAGCCGCAGCCGACGCGGGGATTTCTGCCCGTACTGTCCGGGCGGCAAAGAAAAACCTTGACGGGCGCATTACTTCAAAGCGTATCGGCGCGGCATGGTATCACGCCCTAAAAAAGTGAACTGGCAAAATCCAAGTGGCAAAACCCAGATACCTTGCCACTTTGCCACTTCGCCACTTCAACCTCAAAACCACCGCCCCATGTTACGCATTAGACGCTCTGGAAGCCCCATTTTATAGGGCTTTCAGAGGGAGAACGCCCATGCACCTTTGTACCTTTGAAAACCGTCCTATTGCGTAACAGGGGCATTTGCCATGAGCAGAAAGGAGAGACTATGAACAATGAAACCCGCAAGACCAGCACCACCGCAGCTGCTTCCCCTCTGACCGTAAAGGAAGCCCCGCAGCCTGTTATGATAAAGAAAATCGGAAAGACCACCTACCGCGTCAAAATCCATTTCAGTGAAACGAGCAAAGAAACCATGAGCGACAAAATCAAGCGGCTTATTTTGAATGACTGCGAGAGAATTTCTTAAACACCCTTGACAAAGCGTACCAGAGGATACGTTGCTCTCCGCCATGGAGACGGCGGGCAAGGAGGATATGCCGGAAGCTGCGGAGCGGCGCGGGCTGGGAACCCCCGCGACCCGGGCGGCTGTCATTGAAAAACTGGTATCCGCAGGCTTTGCGGAGCGCAAAAAGGCGAAGAAATCTGTACGCCTCGTTCCCACCGAAGCGGGCGTGTCCCTCATTACCGTGCTGCCCGAACAGCTCCAGTCCCCGCTGCTCACCGCCGAATGGGAGCACCGCCTCAAGGAGATCGAGTGCGGCGAGCTGGGCGCGGACGAGTTCCTCGCCGGCATCCGCGATATGGTCGCAGCGCTGGTTCGGGACGCTGCGCCTGTGGACGGCGCGGAGGTGCTGTTCCCCTCCGGCAGACCCGTGGTGGGTAAATGCCCCCGCTGCGGCGCAGAGGTCACGGAGAGCAAAAACGGCTATTTCCCCCGACGCCACCCATCAACCGAACCTCATCCTCCCTGATTACGGATATCGACCGCCAGTTACGCGGAACGTCCTGAAAGCGCGGGCTGGAACGGAGATTCTTGCCGCCCGCTCCCGGTAAGAAAAAGGTCGCCGTGCAGGAGCAGGAGCCGGTCACAGCGCCGGACAACGGCTGCGCGTCCCCGACCCAGACTGCGATTTCTGTTGAGAGCATGAACGCCTACGGCTACACCGATTCCAATATGCTGCCGATGTGACAAAGACGTGCGCTGGAAAGCTCATGGAACGGCCCCAGCGTTGCCGCCGATCTGAGCGGCAATGGTGCGATGCGGAGGAAGTCCGCAGCTTTGACGGTATCTTCGGCGTGGAAGCCTCCGAATGGGAGACGGTCAAAGACCGCTTTGCACCGCCGGACTATGAAAAGGCGTTCCTCGATAATCCCGCCGACAGCTTTGCCATCTATCAGCTTCGGGATAATGATAATACAGCGCAGCTTCGCTTTATGAACGCCGAGTATCTGGAGAAGAAGGGGCTTTCCATTGAAAAGGAGAATTACGCCGCCGTCTATGCGGGCAGCCTCGACCGACAGGGGCGATACGCAGG
>VOFB01001221.1_pt1 | contig 42000 bp, 59 predicted proteins | sample 5384141 | NCBI WGS metagenome assembly VOFB01 (sample SAMN12384721, study PRJNA508395) | human gut metagenome | isolation source: healthy gut A | host: Homo sapiens
GCCAGCTTGTCCAGCATGGGCATGCTCCTTTCCGCTTGATGCCCGCCCCAGGCGGTCCACCATGATATATTCCTCTTCTGTCTCCCGTACTATACGGAATCCCACTCTCCGATACAGGCGGACCGCCGGGTTCCCCTTCTGCACGGACAGGGAGACCTGACGGACCCCCTCCCGCTCCAAAGCATCCATCATGGCGCGCAGCAACTCTGTTCCGATGCCCTGGCCCCGGTACTCCGGATACAGCGCCGCCGCAAGGGAGGGCGTCTCATCGTCGATATGTCCGTAGTCATCCATAAGCCGGCACCATACACTGCCCACCACCCGGCTTCCGTCCACCACTGCCAGAGCCCGGTCCAGCGGTCCACTTACAAATCGCGGAAATAGATCCGCAGCTCCGGCCGGTCTGCCACCGACCTGGGCGGCGGAGCGTCCCCCGGCGGGACGTAGATCGCCTCATAGAGGAGGTCCTTCAGCGTCGCATACTCCTCCACCCGCATATTCCGAATGGTGATCTGATCCACAGCTGCCTCTCTCCCCGGCCCCTCACCGGTCCAGGAAAAATGACTTGACCAGGGCCAGCGGCTCCCGCACATACATGTGCAGCCGGGAGGGCAGGTGGCTGGAGGGGGCCGCCAGGGTGGAGACACTGTCATATCCGGCCCGTTCCGCCAGCATCCGGGCCGGGTCAGGTGGAAGCCGTTGGAGACCACCACCACCCCCTGGGACAGATCACAGCCCTCTGCCTCCAGCAGCTCCGGGAATAGCGCAGGTTCTGGTCGGTGTTGTGGGACCGCTCCTCCAGAAGCAGCTGGTCCTCCTCCACCCCCGCTCCATCAGGTAGTCCGCCATGCATCGGGCCTCGGTGACGGGCTCGTTGTCCCCCTGGCCCCCGGAGACCACCACCGTCAGGTCCGGGTGGTCCTCCAGGTAGTCCAGCGCCCGGTCCAGCCGGTCCCGCAGAAGGATGGAGGGCTCCCCGTCGGGCATTACCTGGCAGCCCAGCACCACCATCGCCCGGGGGTCCCCCTGGATATGGTCGTAGGAGCCGTAGAGCACCGCGCCGAACAGCCCGGCAAAGGTCACGGCCCCGGCCAGCACCGCCGAGAGCAGCAGCTTCTGCCAGAGACAGAGCTTCCTTCCTTTATAACTGCTGATCTGCCGCTTCATCCTCTGGCCTCCTCCAGCTCCGCCGACAGGCGCTCCCAAGTCCCGTACAGCTTCAGGATCTCCTCCTCCAGCGCCTCCCGCTGCTCATACAGCTCCTGGAGCTTCAGATAGTCGGAGGCGGCCTCCTCGATCTGGAGCCCAAGCTCGTACATTTGTTCCTCTGCCTTAGCCACCGCCCGCTCGGCGGCGGCCACCTCCTTCTCCAGGTTCTTGGTGCCGCCGGGCCGCCGGGCTTCTTCTCCGCCGGCGCCGCCGGGGGCGGGGACGGCCTGGGCCTGCTTCCTCCCGGGCTGCCCGGTACTCGCCGTAGCTGCCCCGGAAGTCGGTGACCTGCCCGTCCTCCAGCACCCACACCCGGGTGGCGAAGCGGTCGATAAAGTAGCGGTCGTGGGACACGAAGAGCAGATTTCCCTCGTATTCCTCCACCGCCTCCTCGATCCACTCCCGGCTCTGGATGTCCAGGTGGTTGGTGGGCTCGTCCAGGATCAGCAGATTGATCTTGTCGTCCATGAGCATGCACAGCCGCAGCCGGGACTGCTCCCCGCCGGACAGGGCGGAGACCGGCTTGAATACGTCCTCCCCGGAACTTGAAGGAGGCCAGCCGGTTGCGGGCGGTCTGGGCGGTGCAGTCCAGCTCATAGAGCATGGTGTCCAGCAGGCTGCGCTCCGGGTGGTCGAAGCGGATGATCTGGGGCAGATAGCCGATCTTCACCGTGGGGCCCAGGCGCAGCTTCCCTCGTCGGGCGCTCTCCTCCCCATGAGAATCTTGATGAGGGTGGATTTGCCGGTGCCGTTGTCCCCCAGCAGGGCGATGCGCTCGCCCCCCACCACCTCCAGGTCCACCCCGGAGAACAGGGCGCGCTGGCCGAAGGATTTGGACAGCCCCTTGATGGTGAGCACCTCGTCCCCCCGGAACTCCCGCTCCCCAAAGCGGACCTCCATCTTCCGCTCCTTCTTGGGCCGGTCGGTGGTCCGCATCCGCTCGATGCGCTTTTCCATGGACTGGGCCCGTTTGAACGTCTTGTCCATGCCGGAATAGGCCCAGATGCGCAGCTGCTCGGCGGCTTTCTCCAGCTGCTGGATCTTGGCCTGCTCCTTCTCATACTGCTTCAGCTGCTCCTCGTAGCGGCGCTCCTTCTCCACGGCATAAAAGCTGTAATTGCCGGAGTAGAACTCTGCCTTCCCTCCTGGATCTCGATGACCCGGTCCACCACCCGGTCCAGGAACCAGCGGTCGTGGGAGACCGCCAGCACCGTGCCCTTGAACTTCTCCAGATACTCCTCCAGCCACTCGGTGGCCCGCAGGTCCAGGTGGTTCGTTGGCTCGTCCAGCAGCAGGATGTCGGTGTCCTCCAGAATCAGCCGGCCCAGGTTCACCCGGGTCTTCTCCCGCCGGAGAGCCGGTCGAAGAGCTGTTCCCGCATCCCCGGGCCGATCTGAAGGCCGCTGCACACCTTGTTCTTCCGGGTGTCGGTGTCATAGCCGCCCCCGGCCTCGAAGGCGGCGGTGAGCTGGTCGTACCGGCGCAGCAGGGCGGGGTCCTCCCCCCGCTCCATCCGGGCGGCCAGCTGCTCCATCTCCTCCTCCATCTCCGCAGGGGGCGGAAGGCGGTGTCCAATCCATCCGCCACCGTGTAGCCGGCGGGATAGACCGGGATCTGGGAGATCAGGCCCACCCGCTTGTCCGGGGCCAGGACCACCTCCCCCTCGTCCCAGTCCAGCTGGCCGGTGAGGATGCGCAGCAGGGTGGTCTTGCCGCAGCCGTTCTTGCCCAGCAGGCCCACCCGCTCGCCGGCGTCCACCTGAAAGGTGAGCCCGTCCAGTATTTTTTTGCCGACCTCAAATTCCTTGACCAGGCCGGAAATGGCGATATCGATCATAACGGTCCTCTGTCTCTCCTGTGTTGGCCTCTGGGAAGGGCCCTTCCGCAGGCGGGCCTTCCAAACGGTCCGTCCGCGGGAGGGCCCTGGGGTCACCCGCCTCCGGGGTGATGGAGAGCAGGTAAGCGGTCAGCTCCTCCAGCCCATCCCGCGGGACGCCTTCACTAAAATGGTGCTGCCCGGCCGGACCAGCTGGTCCAGGACAGGCTTGGCCTCCCGCCTTGTCTTTGCAGTGGTACACCAGGGGCACGCCGGAGTTCCGGGCCCCCTGGGCGATGTGCTCCGCCAGCTCCCCCACCGCCACCAGGCAGTCGATGCGGGCCTTGCCCAGGCACTCCCCACCCCCGTGTGCAGGGCGGGGGCGAAGGGCCCCAGCTCGAACATGTCCCCCAGCACGGCGATGCTCCACTGGCTGCGCCGGTCGGACAGCACGCTGATGGCCGCCCGCATGGACTGGGGGTTGGCGTTGTAGGTGTCGTCCAGGATCACGATCCCATCCCCCCGGTAGAGGATATTCATCCGCATCCGGGTGGGGACGAAGCGGAGGATGCCCTCCACGATCTGGTCCTGGGTGAGCCCGAACCGCTCTCCGATGGCGGCGGCGATGAGGGCGGGGTAGATCATGTGCTCCCCCAGGGCAGGGATCTCCACCTGCCGGTCCATCCGGGGGGTGGTCATCTGGCAGAGGATGCGGCTGTCCCCGTCCCCCTCCAGCCGGCGGGCCCGGTACTCCAGGCCCTCCTCCCGGCCGCAGAAGACGGCGGGCACCGGGGTGCGGCCCCGGAGGGATGCCAGCATGGGATCATCCCCGTTGAGCACCACCAGCCCGCCGGGCCGGATGTGGGGCAGCAGCTCGCACTTGGCCCGGAAGATGTTCTCCCGGCTGCCCAGGCGCTCGATGTGGGCGTCCCCGATGTTGGTGATGACTCCCACGTCCGGCTGGACGATCTCCCCAGGTAGTCGATCTCCCCGGGCGGTTCATCCCCATCTCCAGCACACAGATCTCACTGCTCTTCTCCAGCCGCAGCAGGGTCAGGGGCAGGCCGATGTTGTTGTTGTAATTGCCCTCGGTCTTGAGCACCCGGTACCGGGTGCTCAGCACGGCGGCGATCATGTCCTTGGTGGTGGTCTTGCCCACGCTGCCCGTCACGGCGATGAAGGGGATGGGGAATCGGGCCTTGTACCATGCGGCCAGGTCCCGCAGGGCCCGCTGGGTGCTGGCCACCTTGATATAGAATCTGTCGGGGCGGTAGCTCTCCCGTTCCCGGGCGGTGAGGCAGCCCAGAGCGCCCCCCTCCAGGGCGGCGTTGATGTAGGCGTGCCCGTCGAACCGCTCTCCCACCAGGGGGATGAACAGGGAGCCGGAGTGGATGGTCCGGCTGTCGGTGTCCACCCGCTGGACGATCACGTTCTCATCCCGGAAGTCGCCCAGCAGCGTGCCGTGGACGGCCTCCAGAAGCTGGGCCAGAGTGATGGCTTCCATCTGGTCAGGCTCCTCCTTTTCTGGCTTTCAGAGACGCCTCCACGATGGTCTGGCACAGGGCGCCGTAGCCGATGCCCACCGCGGCCGCCTCCTGGGGCACCAGACTGGATGGGGGTCATGCCGGGCAGGGTGTTGATCTCCAGGAAATAGGGGTCCCGTCCGGCGTCACGATAAAGTCCGCCCGGGCGTACACGGACAGCCCGATGGTCCGAAAGACGGCCAGCGCCGCCTCCCCAGCCGCTGCTCCCACTCCGGGGGATCTGGGCCGGGCAGACCTCCAGGGCCGCGCCGGGCTGGTACTTGTTCTCGTAGTCGTAGAAGCCCTCCTTGGGGATGATCTCGATGGAGGGCAGGGCCCGGTCCCCCAGGACGGCAACCTGGATCTCCCGGCCCCGGATATACTCCTCCAGCACGGTGCGGCCCCCCAGCTTCCGGCTCTCCTCCAGGGCCCGGCGCAGCTCCTGTCCGTCCCTGGCGATGTAGACCCCGATGGAGGAGCCGCTGTCCACCGGCTTGACCACCACAGGCAGGCGGGTCTGCCGGGCAAGCTCCTCCATGTTCTCCTCCGTCACGGTGACGGAGCGCCAGGCCGGGGTGGTGACCTGACCCGCCACCAGGCGCTTGGTCAGGTCCTTATCCATGGCGATGGCGCTGGCCAGGCAGCCGGAGCCGGTGTAGGGCACTCCCAGCAGATCCAGGGCCGCCTGGATGCGGCCGTCCTCGCCGCAGGCGCCGTGAAGGGCCAGATAGACCACGTCCGCGCCGGCGCACAGCTCCAGCACCCCGGGGCCGATGGACGAGGGGCTCCTGTCCCGGCGGGCGGCGCGCACCTGGGCCAGGTCGGGGGCCTGCCGGCCGATCCGCTTGAACGCTTGGGGCACCGGGGCGTCGTAGAGGGCCTCTGCCGGGCCCTCCACCCCTCCGTCCCGAAAAACAGGTCCACCAGCGCCGCCCGGTGTCCCTTCTCCCGCAGGGCCTGGCACACCATCGCGCCGGAGGAGAGGGAGACGTTGCGCTCCAGGCTCAGGCCGCCGGCCAATACCACGATCTTCATCCTATTCAACACCTCATCAGGTCTGTCTTAAATAATAATATGCCAGCCAAATATTTTAGCACATATCCCTGGAATACTCAATGGCCTTTTCTCATTTTGCCTCCTTCCACGGGAATTTTATCCCTTTTCCCCCGCTTTTGCGCTCTGTCCCGCCCTCCTTGCCGTTGAACTCACCCAAATCTTATGATATGATGGCCCGAGTGGTGACAAAACAGAGGCCGGATCTGCATCTTTTCCGCAGAGCCCCCGGGGAAATTCCCTCAGCCGTCACCGCACGCGCCAAGAAGAACGCCCCGCCCGGCGGGCGGGCACCCCTTGGAAAGACGAGGTGGGACCTGTGTCCGATCAATTCTCCCGTTCCCGCATGCTCCTGGGCGATGGCCCCCAGGAGCGGCTCTTCCACGCCTCTGTGGCCCTCTTCGGGGTGGGCGGCGTGGGGGGCTTCTGCGCTGAGGCCCTGGCCCGGGCCGGCATCGGCGCCCTGGATCTGTACGATGACGACACCGTGTCGGAGAGCAACCTCAACCGGCAGCTCATCGCCCTCCACTCCACCCCTGGGCCGCCCCAAGGCGGAGGTGATGGCGGAGCGGGTCCGGGGACATCAACCCCGCCTGCCGGGTGCGGGCCCTGCGGATGTTCTACCTGCCGGAAAACGCCGGGGAGGTGGACCTGTCCCGGTACGACTATGTGGTGGACGCGGTGGACACCGTCTCCGCCAAGCTGGAGCTGGCCGTCCGCTGCCAGGCCCTGGGGGTCCCGCTCATCAGCGCCATGGGCTCGGGCAACAAGCTGGACCCCTCCGCCTTCTCCGTCTCAGACCTGTCCAAGACCCAGGGCTGCCCCTGGCCCGGGTCATGCGGAAGGAGCTGCGGCGGAGGGGGATCTCCCATCTGAAGGTGGTCTGGTCCCGGGAGGAGCCCCGCGCCCCCTGGCCCCCCCGGAGGCGGAGCTCCCCCGGCGGGGACACCCGCCCCGCCTCCTCCCCCGCCGGGCCGTCCAGGCTCGGTCTCCCTTTGTCCCGGCGCCGCCGGGCTGGTGCTGGCCGGGGCGGTCATCCGGGATCTGGCCGGTCTCTGACCGCCTCAAAAAAAAGCTGCCCCCTGTATAGGAACAGACCTATACAGGGGGCTTTTTTCACTCTTTTTCAGTCCCGCCGGGCTCAGCCCAGGATCAGGGGGGCCGATGAAGGAGTACGCCACCACGAAGACGCAGGCAAAGGCAACGCTGATCCAGCAGGCCTGGAGGGCCTCCTTGGTGTTGCTGCACTGGGCGGTGCCCAGCTGGCCGGCAAAGTTGGTGGTGGGATAGGCGGAGCCGGTGAGCCGGGTGGCCGCCAGGATGGAGACGGCGAAGCAGCCCATGGGCAGCCCACCTGGGCGGCCAGACCGCCGAACATGTCGGTGATGATCTGGATCTCCGCCACGGCGGCCGCCTCGATGCCGAAGCCGCCCACCACAGAGGCCACCAGCATGACGGCGGTGGGGCTGTTGCCCGCCAGGCCGCCCAGCAGGTTGGAGAGGGCGTCAAAGCCGCCGCCCAGGGTGACCAGGTTGAGCAGCACGTCGATGCTCACAAAGATCAGGAACATGTTGGCCTGGGAGGCCACGCCCTTGGTGATGCAGTCCACGGAGCGGTCGATCTCGATGCCGCCGAAGATGGCCACCACGGCAGCCAGGACGATCATGACCATCAGGGCGTAGTTGGTGCCCTGCTTGGTGGCGATGCCGTAGCCCACCAGAAGGACAAAAGGAGATCAGGAAAGCGACCGTGGTCCGCTTCTGACGGGGGGTGATGACCACCTGATCCAGGTGCTGCACGTCCTCCCCCAGGGCATAGCCCTCCTTGCCGAAGGTGCGCTTCTGGGCGCGGTTCGCGCCCCCAGGCGCCAGCCAGCCAGAACACGGCGAAGGGGATGGCCGCCTGGATCATCAGCTCGCCGTAGGACAGGCCGGTGACCTCCATAGTGATGAGGGTCACGCCGGTGAGGGGGCCCAGGATCAGGCCGATCTCACCCGCCACCTTGAACAGGGTGGCCACCACGGTGGGGGTGACCCCGGGAGGCCATGATGGGCAGCATGATGGGGGCGATGACGGCGTTGCCGCCGCCCAGGGTGCCCAGCAGGCCGCAGACGATGATGGACACCACCACCAGGGCGATCTTGCCTTTGGTCTGGGTGTTCACGCCGATGCGCTTGACGATCCAGTAGACCAGGGGTGGGTGACCCCCGCCTCGCTCATCAGCACGCCCAGGCCGGCGCCCATCATGATGATGAGGCCGATCAGGGCCGTGGAGGAGCCCAGCGAGGTGGCGAAAGCCTTGGCCATGGCCCCCAGGTCCTGCCCCAGCAGCAGAGCGCCCACCAGCACGCCCACCATGATGGCGGACACGTTGCTCTTCCCCCGGAAGATCAGCACGATCATGACCACCAGGGGGATCAGAGCCAGCAGAGAGGGCGCCTGAATGATAGACCAACTACCTAATTCCATATCTGTTTCTCCCTTCTGTCCGCCCCGGTCCAGACAGGCAGGCCGGGACGGCTCACACATATTGTTTTCTCCCTGTCCTCAGACAGGTCCTCCGCTCTCGCGCCGGATGACCGCCCCCTTTCTCCCTCCGGCAGACCTGCCCTGGCGCAGGGCGAATTCGCCCCCCACCAGCACATGGCAGATGCCCTCCGGCTTCCGCACGGAATCGGTGAACTCCGAGGTGTCCCGGACCCGCTCCGCGTCAAAGACTGTGATATCGGCGATCCGGCCCTCCGCCAGGGTGCCCCGGTCCCTCAGGCCCAGGATGTCCGCCGGCAGGCCGGTCAGCTTGTACACCGCGTCCTCCAGCGGCATCAGCTGGTGCTCCCGCACCAGCCGCAGGAAGCGGGGAAGGTGCCGAAGCTGCGGGGGTGGGGGTCGGTGATGGTAATGGAGCGGTCAAAGGACAGGCCGTATCCGTCGCTGCCCACCGCAATGTCCATGTCCTTCATGATGTTGAGCATGTCGCCCTCATCGATGGAGAAGTAGATGCAGGCCACCCGGCCGCCGCAGCAGTCAGGGCGTGGACCACCGTGTCCGCCGGGGACAGCTTCAGCTCCTCCGCCAGCTCCGCCACGGTCCTGCCCTCCCACTCCGGGCGGCAGCCGTGAGTGCCGGCGATCATCACCCGGTCCGCTCCGCCGCGGTCCTCCATCTCGGCGGCGATCTCCGCCTTCAGCTGCCGGGAGGGTCCCGCAACCGCTCCAGCAGGGCGGCGCGGCCTCCGTCGTGGGCCCACTTGGGGCACCAGGGCGGTCATAGAGGTGGAGGTGGCGGTATAGGGGTACTGGTCGCAGGTGACGTTCAGCCCCTCCCGCCGGGCGGCCGCCAGCTTGTCCAGCAGCTCCCGGGAGCGCCCCACTGGGGGCTGCCCATCAGCTTCAGGTGGGAGATCTGCAGGTGCACACCAGAGCGGCGGGTGATGTCCAGCATCTCGTCCACTGCCTGGAAGATGCAGGGGCCCCTCGTTGCGCATATGGACGGTCAGCAGGGCGTCGTACTTCTTCAGCACCTTGGCCAGCTCCACCAGCTCCTCCCGCTTGCAGAAGGCGCTGGGGGGGATAGATCAGCCCCAGGGACATGCCGAAGGCGCCCGCCCTCAGCTCCCGCTCCAGCAGGTCCTTCAGCCGCTCCATCTCCTCCGGTTCAGGGTCCCGGTCCAAAGCCCATCACCGCCCCCCGCAGGGTGCCGTGGCCCACCAGCTGGCCGTAGTTGGCGGTGCAGCCGTGGGCCGCCACCGCCCGGGCATACTCCTCCACCCGTACAGGCCGTCCAGGCTCCGGTCCTTCGTTGAGGACCACCTGACTGAACATGCTGGTGTCATCAAAAAGTATTGGACGATCTCCCGGCTGTTCTCCGGCAGGCTGGGCAGGATGGAGGTGCCGCAGTTGCCGGTGATCTCGGTGGTGATGCCCTGGAAGAGCTTGCTCTCCGGCTGGAAGCTGAGCAGGGGCACGCATCGGAGTGGCTGTGGATGTCGATGAAGCCCGGGGCCACCGTCAGCCCGGACACGTCCACCACCTCCCGTGCCTCCTCCCCGCATCCGGGCGATGCGGGCGATGCGCCCGTCCCGGATGCATACGTCGGCGGCATAGGGCCGGGAACGCGTTCCGTCCACCACCGTGCCGCCCCGCAGGATCAGATCATACAAGGCTCCTTCCTCCTTTTTTCTCCAGAGGCCCGCCGGGGGAGCCGCCCTCAGCTCCCCGGCCATCTCTCCCCGGAAAGGGGAGGGATGACCGCCGCGGCGGTCCTCTATATTGGCAGGCCAGATTGTCTCAGACCTTCTTCAGCACCGTGCCCGTTCTGGAGCCGGTAGCCGCGCCGTCCTTCAGGGCGAAGGTGCCCCCCACCAGCACGTGGCGGATGCCCGCCGGCTTTTTCACCGAGTCGGTGTACTCCGACAGGTCCCGCACCTGCTCCGGGTCAAAGACCGTGATGTCGGCGATCCGGCCCTCCTCCAGGGTGCCCCGGTCCTTCAGGCCCAGGATGTCCGCCGGCAGGCCGGTGATCTTGTACACCGCGTCCTCCAGGGGCATCAGCCTGTGGTCCCGGGCCAGCTCCAGGAAGCGGGGAAGGTGCCGAAGCTGCGGGGATGGGGGTTGGTCCGGGTGATGGACCGGTCATAGGAGAAGCCGTATCCGTCGCTGCCCAGTGCGATGCGCATGTCCCTCATGATGTTCAGCATGTCGTCCTCGTTGATGCAGAAGTAGATGCAGGCCACCGAGCCCTCGCAGGCGGACAGCACATGCATCACTGTGTCCACCGGGGACAGCCCCAGCTCCTCCGCCAGCTCCGCCACGGTCCTGCCCTCCCACTCCGGGTGGTAGCCGTGGGTGCCGGAGACCATCACATGGGCCGGGCCGCCCCGGTCCTCCATCTCCGCCGCCGTCTCGTCCTTCAGCCGCTGGTCGGGGGCCTTGACCCGGGCCACCAGGGCGGACACGCCGCCGTCGTGGGCCCACTTGGGCAGCAGGGCGGTCATGGAGGTGGAGGTGGCAGTGTAGGGGTACTGGTCACAGGTGATGGTCATCCCCTCCTGCCGGGCCGCCTCGATCTTGTCCAGTAGCTCCTGGGAGCGGCCCCACTGGGGCTTGCCCATCAGCTTCAGGTGAGAGATCTGCAGGTGCACCCCGGAGCGGCGGGTGATGTCGATCATCTCATCCACTGCCTGGAAGATGCGGGGCCCCTCGTTGCGCATGTGGACGGTGAGCAGGGCGTCGTACTTCTTCAGCACTTTGGCCAGCTCCACCAGCTCCTCGCTCTTGCAGAAGGCGCTGGGGGGATAGATCAGCCCCAGGGACATACCGAAGGCGCCCGCCTTCAGCTCCCGCTCCAGCAGGTCCTTCAGCTGCTCCATCTCCTCCGGTTCAGGGTCCCGGTCCACAAAGCCCATCACCGCCCCCCGCAGGGTGCCGTGGCCCACCAGCTGGCCGTAGTTGGCGGCGCAGCCGTGGTCCGCCACCATCCGGGCGTACTCCTCCAGGCCGGACACTCCCAGCTGGGGCAGGCTCCCGGCGGGCAGCTCCAGCTGGCTGAAGAAGTAGCGGCCGATCTCGTCCCGGCTCTCCGGCGTGCTGGGCAGGATGGAGATGCCGCAGTTGCCGGTGATCTCGGTGGTGATGCCCTGGTGTAGCTTGCTCTCCGGCTCATAGTCCACCAGGGGGCAGGCGTCAGAGTGAGTGTGGATGTCGATGAAGCCGGGGCCACCGCCAGTCCGGACACGTCCACCACCTCCCGGGCCTCCTCGCCGCCCTCCGGGGCGATGCGGGCGATGCGTCCCTCCCGGATGCAGATGTCAGCGGCATAGGGCTGGGAACGCTTCCCGTCCACCACCGTGCCGCCCCGCAGGATCAGATCATACATAGGGATACCTCCATTCTTTCTGCTGTCTCGCTTGTCTGTTGGGATGCAAAAGGACGCACCTGCCCGGCGGGGCGTTCCGTCCCGCTGCGGTTCAGTGCGTCCTGCTACTGGATGGCAGAAAGGACAAGTCCACTTCCCGCCGCATAGCAAAATGCTGACTATTCACGCGCCTGACTGGTGCTGTCCAGGAACTTCATCCGGGCGGACCGGGCGGCGGCGTACAGCACCCGCTTGGAGTCCCCCAGATAGTTGTCCAAAAGGCTGTTCCGGATCTCCTCCAGGTCGTCCACCAGGCTGTGCCCCACAAAGACGGAGCGGAGGAAGCGCCGGGTCAGCTCGCAGACCATATTGGTGTCTGCGTCCACGATCAGGCCGGTGGCCCGTTCCACCACCAGGATGAGGATCACCTTCTCGTGGGCCAGGTAGATGGGGTTGGTCTTCTCCGGGCGGGCGTCCCCCACCACGCAGATATGCTCCCCCGGGTTGAAATCCAACATAAAAAACATCCCTAAGTTTGTTGCTGTTATCAAATTACCACAAAAGCGGGGACCTTGTCAACCGCCCCTGCTCCAACATCCCAGGAAAATCACTGTGTCAGCCACAGCTTTTCGTTGTGGCTGAGGCGCGGTTTGGATGGAAAGATGTTCTTGACAGCGCTCCCGTCCCCCCGCGGGGGAAAAACGGTCCCCTCCCCCCTCTCTCCTCCGCTGCCCGGCGCGGCACCGTGACCATCGCTCTTCCTATCACTATAACAGAGATAACAATGACATTTTCTATTTCTCTGACTGTTACTGTTACGGGGCCCTAATTGCACGGAAATGTGCCACTTTCTCCCCCCTTTTCCGTTAGGAGTAAGGAGGGATGCGGATTGGAGAACGCGAAACGGGGTTTTGTTTTCTACTTTGACAACTACTTTGTGGTGGAGGACCTCCCCCCGGACCAGCGGGGTGGCTGCTGTCCGCCCTGTGCGTCTACGCCGAGCGGGTGTGGCGGGACCCGTCGGTGACCATGGAGGAGATCCTGGACCACTACCCCAGATGTCCGGCCAGACCAGGATCGCCTGCGGCTTTCTGGGGGCGGCCGTCCTGCGGGACACCCAGCGGTGGCTCAGCCAGCGGCAGGCCCGGGCCCTGCGCCGCCAGCAGGGGGACCGTCGGGCAGGCCCCGGCTCCCGCCCGGGAGCGCTCCTGGAGCCGGGAGCAGGACATGGAGCTGACCCGGAAGCTGGCCGCCCGCCTGCGGGAGGAGGCGGCCATGGCGGAGGCAGGGGAGCAGAGGGACAGGACTGACAGGACCGCATGGGCGCGCCCATGCGGTCTGTTATCCCGGGCGGTGAAGGTGAACTGGCTGCCGCCGGCGTGGGTCCTGTCCCTGGCGGCCGCGATGGCCCGCCGGCAGGTGCCTGCTCTTCCAACGCCGGTCCTGTGATGCCGGAGAACGCGGAGATCCACTTAAAAAGAGCATGGCCAACACACAAAAAAAAAGAGTGAAGGATCTCCCTCCACTCTTTTTTTCTGAAGATGCAAGTAAGCCTGTAAGCCGGGTTCTGTCTTTTAAGACAGCCATCTATCTCGACGCACCGTTGCCGGTGCGCTCCAGCCGCCTCCCTGGGACGGTCGGGCCGACCTGTGTGTCCCTCCACGGTGTTGCTCCGGATAGAGTTTACAGCGGCGGACTGTTTCCAGCCGTCGGGTGAGCTCTTACCTCACCTTTCCACCCTTACCTCACCGGCGCAAGTTTCATATCCCTCGCTTCCCCCAAGGGAAAGCTCGCTCATTCCACCGCGCCTCCTCCCCCGCTCACGGGGGATCGAGGCGGTATATCTCTGTTGCACTTTTCCTAGGGTCGCCCCCGGCGGGTGTTACCCGTTATCCTTGCCCTGCGGAGCCCGGACTTTCCTCACAGGCGGGCCTTTCGCCCCGCCCGCGCGGCTGTCCAGCTTACTTGCCCGTCTATGATACAGGAAAACCGGCGGATTGTCAAATCCATCTGCGGATGGCCCGCCGCTCAGTCTCCCAGGGCCTCCCGCTGGGCCACGATGACGGGCTTGTTGTAGCAGGAGAAGGCGTCCTCCACCAGCACCGGGTCGGGCTTGCGGGTGAAGAGGCTCACCACCGGCACGATCACCAGTCCGGCCAGCATGCAGAAAGCGCCGGCGTTGATGGGCGACTGGAGCAGAGCTGGAAAGCGGGAGCCCACGAAGATGTTGGACAGCATCACCACAGTGGAGAAGAGAAAGCTGGCCCAGCAGGCGGCGGAGGTGGCCTTCTTCCAGTACAGGCCGTAGAGGAAGGGGGCCAGGAAGGCGCCCGCCAGCGCGCCCCAGGACACGCCCATGAGCTGGGCGATGAAGGTGACGCTGGACCTGTACTGGATGATGGCCAGCACCACGGAGATGGCGATGAAAACCACGATCAGGCCCCGGATGATGCGGATCTGGCGCTTCTCATCCATATCTTTGATGAAGTGGTCCTTCAGGAAGTCCAGGGTGAGGGTGGAACTGGAGGCCAGCACCAGGGAGGACAGGGTGGACATGGAGGCGGAGAGCACCAGGATGACCACCACGGCGATGAGCACATCGGACAGTCCGGAGAGCATGGTGGGGATGATGGAGTCATATCCGTTGGCCGCCACGTCGATCTGGTCGGAGAAGAGCCGCCCGAAGCCGCCCAGGAAGTAGCAGCCGCCGGCCACCAGCAGGGCGAATACGCTTGAAATGACGGTGCCCGTCTCGATGGCCTTCTCGTCCCGGATGGCGTAGAACTTCTGGACCATCTGGGGCAGGCCCCAGGTGCCCAGCGAGGTGAGCAGCACCACGCCCAGCAGGTTCAGGGGGTCGTGGCCGAAGAAGGAGGCGAAGACGCCGGGGATGTCAGAGACGGCGGGGTCGCTCACCTGGGCCAGTCCCTCCAGGGCGGCCATAAAGCCTCCCTGGCTGTTGAGGACGGCGGCGATGACGGCGCAGATGCCCACGATCATGATGATGCCCTGGATGAAGTCGTTGATGGCGGTGGCCATATAGCCCCCGGCGATGACATACACTCCAGTGAGGACCGCCATGACGACGACACACACGGAATAGTCGATGTTAAAGGCCATGCCGAACAGGCGGGACAGGCCGTTGTACAGGGAGGCGGTGTAGGGGATGAGGAAGATGAAGATGATGACTGAGGCGGCGATCTTCAGCTTGTCGCTGCCGAACCGCTTGCCGAAGAACTCCGGCATGGTGGCGCTGTCCAGGTGCTGGGTCATGATGCGGGTCCGGCGGCCCAGCACCGCCCAGGCCAGCAGCGAGCCCAGGAGGGCGTTGCCGATGCCCGCCCAGGTGGCGGCAATGCCGTACTTCCACCCGAACTGCCCGGCGTAGCCCACAAAGACCACGGCGGAGAAATAAGAAGTGCCGTAGGCGAAGGCGGTGAGCCAGGGGCCCACGGAGCGCCCGCCCAGCACAAATCCGTTCACATCCGTGGCGTGGCGGCGGCAGTACAGGCCGATGCCCACCATCACGCCGAAGAACACGATCAGCATACCCAGTTTGACGATCATAGCGATCACACTCCCAAAAAACTTTCTCGCGTTAAACTGTAACGCACAACAGCAATAAAGTCAAGAGTTTTTTCAGCTGATCCTCCCACGCCTCCGGGGCGGCTGGAAGCCGCCCGAAAGCCTTCCCCGGGGGGGGAAGGTGGCGCGGCGTATGCCGCAACGGATGAGGGCCTTCCCTCCTCGACCCCATATCAATCCTTAGGATCTGTTAAAGAGGTTCCGCCCTGTGGGGCGGGTTTCTTTCTGAGCGATCAGAAAGAAACCAAAGAATCGCCGGGTGACGCTCCCGGCGGGACCACGGCTCCACATCCGTTCCGCCTAGGTCCCGCAGTCCGCTTTCCCCCGGACCCCCGATGCGGGGGACACGGGCCTTGGGTATGGCGCCGGCGTCCGGCGCGGGTGGGGGACGACACCCGCTTCCCCCGTTTGTGCTGCCGCCGTTGGTGGGTCCAATGGGCGCGCAGACCCCACGGTGGTGTCGCGCCTACCCTGGCAGAATAGGGACAGCCGGTGTAAAACCGGCGGGCGCATGATATGCGCCCCTACGCAAAGACCGAAGGGAATCCCGTATTTCGTCAATTCGCCTGAAATCTTTCTCCCCGGCCCCCGATGGGGCAGACTGTCCCCATCCAGGGGTTGCAAAGGACAGGGAGAAGTGATATAATACCATCGCTTTTTAATGAACTCAGAGAAGGGAACGAGAGATATGTCCGGACATTCCAAGTGGCACAATATCCAGAAGACCAAGGGCGCGGCGGACGCCAAGCGGTCCCAGATCTTTACCAAGATCGCCCGTGAAATGATCGTGGCGGTCAAGACCGGCGGCAGCGGCGACCCCAACAACAACTCCCGGCTGGCAACCGTGATTGCCAAGGCCAGGGCGGTCAATATGCCCAACGACAACATCAAGCGCACCATTGATAAGGCGCTGGGCTCCGGCAACACCGACAACTTTGAGAACGTGGTGTACGAGGGCTACGGCCCCAACGGCGTGGCTGTGATCGTGGAGGCTCTGACCGATAACCGCCAGCGCACCGCCCCCGAGGTCCGCCACCTGCTGGACAAGTACGGCAAGGGCCTGGGCGCTACCGGCTGCGTGTCCTGGTCCTTTGATCAAAAGGGCGTTATCGTCATGGAAACTGAGGATCTGGACGAGGACACCGTTATGATGGACGCGCTGGATGCCGGTGCCGACGACATGCAGGCTGATGACGAGGTGTTCGAGGTCTACACCGATCCCGACGCTTTCAACGCCGTGGTGGCCGCCATGGAGGCCAAGGGCTACACCTTCCTGGAGGCGGGCGTGCAGATGGTGCCCCAGAACTATGTGAAGCTCACCGATGAGGAGGACATCAAGAACATGACCAAGCTCATCGAGTTCCTGGAGGACAATGACGACGTGCAGAACGTCTACCACAACTGGGAGCAGGACTGATCCCTCCGTCCCTGCCGGCAAAGAGCGGGACCGCTTTCGGGCGGTCCCGCTCTTGTTCTTGTCCCTGTGCTCCCGGAGCCTGCCGGGCCTCATCTCCATGCGGGACGCGGCCTCGCTCTTCTTCCCCGCCCTCCCCCCCTCTTCCGGGAAAACACCGAGCGGCAGGGCTGACGCCCGCCGCTCCAGTCCAGACGATCCAACTCTCCAAATGCCCTGCTGGCCCTCCACTCACTCCATGAGCCGGAAAAATTCCTCCTCGCTGAGCACCGGGACGCCCAGCTCCTGGGCCTTGCGCAGCTTGGAGCCCGGCAGCCTCCCCCGCCACCACATAGGTGGTCTTCTTGGACACGGAGGAGGCCGCTTTGCCCCCCGGTCCTCGATCATGGCCGCCGCCTCCTCCGGGTGAGGCGCTCCAGGGCGCCGGTCAGCACGAAGGTCATCCCCGCAAAGCGCTGGTCCTCCCCCTTCTCCGCGGCGGCGGTATTCACCCCTGCCTCCCGCAACCGGGCCATCAGGTGCCGGCTCTGGGGGCTGGCCATCCAGTCCAGGACGCTCCGGGCGGTGATCTCCCCGATGTCGTCCACGGCGGTGAGCTCCTCCAGGGTGGCGTTCTCCAGGGCCTCCAGGGTCCCAAAGCGGGCCGCCAGGACCTTGCCCGCCTTCTGCCCCACCTGCCGGATGCCAAAGGCGTAGATCAGCCGGGACAGGTCCTGTCCCTTGGAGCGCTGCAGGGCGTCCAGCAGGTTCTCCGCCGACCGCTTGCCCATCCGGTCCAGCTTGGCCACGTCCTCCACCTTCAGGAAGTACAGGTCGCCGGGGGTCTTCACCAGCCCCGCGTTCACCAGGTTCTCTACCACCGCAATGCCCAGGCCCTCAATGTCCATGGCGTCCCGGCTGGCAAAGTGGGTCAGGTTCCGCAGCAGCTGGGCCGGGCACTCGGCGCCGGTGCAGCGCATGTGGGCCCCGTCCTCGTCCCGTTCCACCGGAGCGCCGCACACCGGGCAGACCTGGGGGAAGCGGTAGGGCTGGGTGCCTTCCGGCCGCTCCTCCGCCACCACGGACAGCACCTCGGGATGATCTCCCCCGCCTTTCGGACCAGCACCGTGTCCCCCGACGCGGATGTCCTTCTCCGTGATGAAGTCCTGGTTGTGCAGGGTGGCATTGGTGACGGTGGTGCCAGCCAGCCGCACCGGTTCCAGCACCGCTTTGGGGGTGAGCACCCCGGTGCGGCCCACCTGGACCGTGATGTCCACCACTCTGGAGGGCTTCACCTCCGGGGGGTACTTGTAGGCCGCCGCCCAGCGGGGGAATTTGGCCGTGCTGCCCAGCAGTTCACGTTCTGACAGGTCATTTACCTTTACGACCGCTCCATCGATATCGAAGGGAAAGCTGTCCCGCTCCTCCCCGATCCGTGCGATGCGGGCAACCGCCTCCTCCACCTGGTCACAGCTGTAATGCGGAATCACTTTAAAGCTGTGTATTTTTCAGGTATTCCAGGGTTTCCAGATGGGTGCTGAAGGTCTCCCCCTCCACCCACTGGACGTTGAACACCGCGATGTCCAGCCGCCGGGCGGCGGCAACCTTGGGGTCCAGCTGGCGCAGGGAACCGGCGGCGGCGTTGCGGGGGTTGGCGAACAGGGCCTCCCCCGCCGCTCCTGCTCCTCATTGAGGGGCGTGGAACACCTTCTTGGGCATGAACACCTCCCCCCGCACGATCAGCCTGGCGGGGGCGTCAGGGATGACCATGGGGATAGACCGGACGGTGCGCAGGTTCTCGGTGACGTCCTCCCCCACCCGGCCGTCCCCCCGGGTGGCCCCCCGGACGAAGACCCCGTCCTCATACTCCAGCGCCACCGAGAGGCCGTCCACCTTTGGCTCCACCACATAGCGGGCGTCCGGCGCCGCGCCCCGCACCCGCTGGTCAAACTGGCGCAGCTCCTCAAAGTCGAATACGTCCTGGAGGGACTCCAGGGGCACCCGATGGACCACCTGCTGGAAGGCGTCCAGGGCCTTCCCCCCACCCGCTGGGTGGGGGAGTCTGGGGGTGATCCACTCCGGGTGGGCTGCTTCCAGCTCTTCCAGCCGGCGCAGCTTGTGGTCGTAGTCGTAGTCCGTCATGGTGGGGGCGTCCTGGACATAATACTCATAGTTGGCCTGCACCAGCTCCCGGCGCAGGCACTCCAGCTCCTGTTTTTCATCCATGAAAGGCATCTCTCCTCTGTATCACGCGGCCCCGTTCAGGGTCAGATATGTGTCAGGCACCGCCCCAACAATGACGGTCTCCGCCACCCGCAGGCCGGTCTCTACGGTCAGCTCCGTCTGCCCGCCGGGCAGGATCAGCGTCACGGGGACGGCCACCTCCAGCTCGATGCGGTGCAGGGTCTGGTTCACCCCCGCCTGGGAGAAGTCGCTGCGGAATTCCGCCGACACCGTCCCCACCCGCAGGGCCCGCACCCGCAGCTCCGGGCCCCGGGCCCACACCAGTTCGCTGTCCACCAGGCTGCCCAGGGGGATGCGGATCTCGGAGGCGTCCACCCCCTCCAGTGCGGAGAGGATCTGGGCTACCAGCTGAGCCCGCAGCTGGTTCAGGGCCGCCATATCGGTGGTCATGGCGGTGATGGCCCCGGAGGCGTCCCGCTGGATGGTGACGAAGTCCCCGTAGTCCACGTCCCGCTCCGCCAGGTCGGCGGCGATGGCCCGGTCGATGACGGCGGTGAGGGCGTTGGCTGCCTGGGCCCGGGCCGCCGCCTCCACCAGGGGCGCAGCTGATGCTGGAGCCACCCCACGATCCCGGCGGCCAGGGCCAGGGCCACCAGGGCGGTGAGCAGCCACCTCCGCCCCGTCCTCCCCCGGTCCCCGCCGGGGCGCCCGTCCCCGGAGGGGCGGGTCCAGCCGCCAGCGGACAGCCCGCAGGCGGCATCGCATATCCATATCCTCACCCCCTATGGGTCAGGATATTCATCAGGGCGCTTGGCCTATGTCAATCTTTCCCGCCCAGCAGCTCCTGCACCGCCAGCAGCACGCCCAGCCGACCGGACTCAAAGGTCAGGCCGCCCTGGAGATAGACGGTGTAGGGGGGGCGCATGGGGGCGTCGGCGGACAGCTCGATGGAGGCCCCCTGGACGAAGGCCCCCGCGGCCATGATGACCTGGCAGTCATAGCCGGGCATATCCCAGGGCTCCGGCGTCACATAGGAGTCCACAGGTGCGCCGAACTGGATGCCCCTACAAAACTTTTTCAGGGCCTCCGGCTCCTTCATGTGGATCATCTGGATGATGTCGTGGCGCACCGAGTCGGAGTGGGGCTCGGTGTCATAGCCCAGCAGCTCCATGACCTTGGCGGCGAAGACGGCGGTCTTCACCGCCTGGGCCACCGTGTGGGGGGCCAGGAAGAGCCCCTGGTAGAGCAGGCGGTTTCTGCCCCAGGGTGCAGCCGCACTCCCCGCCGATGCCCGGTGCGGTCAGCCGCATGGCGGCCCCCTCCACCAGGTCCCGCCGCCCGGCCAGATATCCGCCGGTGGGAGCCAGGCCGCCGCCGGGGTTTTTGATCAGAGAACCCACCACCAGGTCGGCCCCGGCGTGGGTGGGCTCCAATTCCTCCACAAATTCGCCGTAGCAGTTGTCCACCAGGACGGCGGCGCCCGGGTTGACCTCCTTTACGATGCGGCACATCTCCCCGATCTCCGCCACCGACAGGGAGGCACGGGTGGAGTACCCCTTGGAGCGCTGGATCAGCACCGCCTTCACCCGGGGTCCGCCGCCGCCCGGGCCAGCCCCCTCCAGGTCCGGGCAGTCATCCTTCAGCTCTACCTGCCGGTATTCCACCCCGTAGTCCCGCAGGAGCCGTGGCCCTTGTCCGCCGTGCCGATGGCCCCCATCAGGGTGTCATAGGGGGCCCCACCGCGGACAGGAGCACATCCCCCGCCTTCAGCGCCCCGAAGAGGGCGCAGGTGATGGCGTGGGTGCCGTTGACGAATCCGATGCGCACCAGAGCGTCCTCGGTCCCGAACAGGTCGGCATAGATCAGGTCCAGCTGGTCCCGGCCCAGGTCGTCATACCCCGTACCCGGTTGTGCCGGCAAAGTACCCTCTGCCACCCGGTGCTTCTGGAACGCGGACAGCACCCGGGCGGTGTTCTCTCGGCAATGGCGTCGATGCGTGCAAACTGCTCCGCCAGGCCCTGCCGGGCCTTCTCCCCCCAGGTCCAGGACCCGCTGGCTTATCTGTAATGTCATATTCCTTGCTCATTCCTATCTTTCTTTGGTTTCATACGGGCTCTCCCCGCCCGGCCGCCCCTCAGGGCTGCTCCAGCGGCCGCTGGGCCAGGGCGGCTGCCAGCCGGACGCAGGCATCCGCGTCGGACAGGCTGGCGGTCTCCGCCGGGGTGTGGATATACCGGCAGGGCACTGAGATGCCCCCGGTGATGACGCCGGTGCGGGTCAGGTGGATGGCCCCGCGTCGGTGCCCCCGCCCGCATGATGTCCCGCTGGACGGGGATGTCCCCCTCCCGGGCGGTGTCCTCCAGCAGCGCCACCATGGCGGGGTGGCAGATGACAGAGGAGTCCATCACCTTCACCGCCGCGCCCCGGCCCAGCCGGGCCGTGCCCGCGCGCTCCGAGCCGGGCGTGTCGTCCACATCGGTCACGTCCACCGCCACGGCGTAGTCCGGGGCGATGGACCAGGCGGCGGTCCGTGCCCCCCGCAGCCCCACCTCCTCCTGGGCGGTGAACACCAGGTAGAGGTCGTTGGGGCACTCCCCGATTCGCTCCAGGGCGGAGAGCAGCACCGCGCAGGAGATCCGGTCGTCCAGATAAGGGGAGACCACCAGGTCCCCTGTGCGGAAAGCGGGGGTGTCATAGACCGCGCTGTCCCCCACCTGGACCAGCTGTTTCGCCGCCGCCTCGTCCCCGGCGCCGATGTCCAGGAAGCACTCGTCCAGCTTCAGCTTGCCGAAGTCGGCCTTCTCCTCCGGGGCAAAGACCCCCCGCAGGCCGCTTTTGAAGCGGACGGGGGTGTAGGCCGCCTCTTTGGGGCTGACGCCTCCCAGCCGCCCCACCCGGAGGAAGCCCTCCTTCTCGATGTGGGTGACGACGAAGCCGATGGAGTCCATGTGGGCGGCGAGGAGCAGCTTGGGCCCCTTCCCCCGCCTGTGGACGATCAGGCTGCCCATGGTGTCTGCGGTGATCTCGTCGGCATAGGGCTCCGCCAGGGGCCCGGATGACCTCCCGGATCTCCCCCTCGTCCCCCGAGGGGCCGTGGGCCCGGTTCAAGGTCTGGATCAATTCAAACAGTTCCATAGTTCACTCCTATTTTCATGCACTCTCATATTCTTTGGGCGGAGGCTGGGCCCCTCACCCCAGCAGGCCGGGCACCTCCGGCACCGCCAGGGGGCCGAACAGCGCCGCCGCGGTCAGGCAGGCGGCCACCCCAAGGGCGGCCAGCGTCCACCGGGCCCACCGGGCGGTCAGGCAGCGGCCCAGGGCCGCCCAGTATTTCTGGAGCAGCCGGATCTCCACCACCATGAACAAGATCCACAGGGGATCTCTCCGCAGGGCGAAGGCCGCCCGGACATGGCATAGCTGAGGACCGCGAACTCCACGGTCTCCAGCAGGGCCTCCAGGACCCGGCCCTTTCTCTCGTTCACCTAGCCCGCTTCCTCTCTCACAGCCGGGCGGCCTGGTCGGCCACGAACAGCCGGGTCAGTGCGAGCATGTCCTCAAAATCCGCCAGGCTGCCCACGCTGGCCGGGGCGTGGAGATAGCGCACGGCGGCGGACAGGGCGGCCACCCGCACCCCGGCCCGGGAGCGCTGGATGGTCCGGGCGTCGTTGCCCCCGGCGATATACTCCTTGGTCTGCCAGGGGATGCCGTTGTCCTCCGCCAGCCGGCGCAGGTCCTCAAAGAGCCCGCGGTCGTAGATGGTCCCCCGTCCATATAGGAGATCACGGGGCCCCTGGGGGCGCACACACTCTGCGGTGTCCCTCCACCCCGGGCAGGTCAGCGGCGGTGGTGGTCTCCAGCACCAGGGCGGTCTCCGGAGCCACAGAGAAGGCGGCCCCAAAGGCTCCCCGGGTGCCCACTCCTCCTGGGCAGTAAAGACGAAGACCACGTCCATAGGCAGGTCCTCCTCCAGCAGCTTGAGCAGCACGGCACAGCCCACCCGGTCGTCGATGGCCTTGGCCTTGAACAGGCCCTCCCCGAACTCCTCCGGCGTGCAGACGAAGGAGCCGTAGGTCCCCGGCTCCACCCTGGAGAGGGCCTCCTCCCGGTCCCTCGCCCCGATGTCCAGGTAGAAGGCGTCGGTCTTGGGGACCTTCTTCTCCTCGTCCCGGCTGACCAGGTGGATGGCCTTGATCCCCACCACGCCGGGCACCCGGTCCGGGCCCAGGACCACCGGCTTGCCGATGGCCACCCGGCGGTCCACGCCGCCCACGAAGTCGAATTTCAGAAAGCCCTCTTCGGTGACGTGGGTGACGATGAGCCCCACCTCATCCATGTGGGCGCACAGCATCAGCCGGTCCCCGGCCGCTCTGGCCCCCTTCTTCCACACGATCAGGTTGCCCAGGGGTCCACCTTCATAGACCGGGCCCAGGGCCTGGCCCGTTCCGCCAGGAACTCCCGCACCTGGTCCTCGTCCCCCGACACGCCGTTCAGGGCGCACAGGGTCTTCAGCAGCTCCTTCATCGGGACTCCGCCTCCTCTCCGATCCCCTCCACAAAGGCGGCCAGCAGCCGGGCCAGGTCCTCCAGGTCCCGGCGGCTGATGACCTCGATGGGGTGTGCATATACCGCAGGGGCAGGGAGAGCACCGCCGTGGCCGCCCTCCCGGCTCACCTGGAGGGGCCAGCCGTTGGTGCCGGAGTGGCCCGCCATTACCTCGGTCTGGACCGCCATCCCCAGCTCCTCCGCCTTGCGGCGCATCCGCTGTTCCATCCAGCGGGTGCAGTTGGGGCCCACGCCGATGACGGGCCCCTTGCCCAGAGGGAAGGTCTTTTCCTTGGGGGCATCCGGGCTGTCCCCGTGGGTCACGTCCACCGCCGCGCACAGGTCTGGGACCACCCCATAGGCCGCGGTCACTGCCCCGGTGCTGTCCACCTCCTCGCACACGCTGCCCAGCACGTACAGGTCCACATCCAGCCTCCGGTCCTTCAGCAGCTCCAGGGCCCCAGCAGGGCGGCAAAGCAGGCGCGGTCATCCAGGGACTTGCCGCAGATCAGCTCCTGCCCCAGAGGAAAGCAGCCCCCGCGGAAGACCGCCGGGGTGCCCACCGGCACCCGGCGCTCCGCCTCCTCCTGGCTCAGCCCCACATCCAGGCAGAGCTCCCGGATGGGGATGGACTTGTCCATGTCCTCCCGGGTCTGGACATGGGGGGGCAGACAGGCCACCACCCCAGCCAGGGGGGGATCGGTGAGGACGGTGAGCTCCCGGTCGGGGAGCATCCTGGGGTCCACTCCGCCCAGGGGGGCAAATTTCAGATACCCTTCTTCATGGCCGGTGACCACAAAGCCGATCTCGTCCAGATGGGCGTCCAGCAGCAGCCGCTTCGCCCCCTCCCTGCCGCACCGGCGCAGGGCCAGCACGCTGCCCATCCGGTCCACGGTCACCTCGTCCGCCAGAGGGCGGAGCAGCTCCGCCGCCGCCCGGGACGCCGGCCCCTCGAATCCGCTGGGGGCGCCCAGGCCGCACAGGCGGGAAAGTATCGCATCATGATCCAACTCAGTGTTCCTCCTTTGTGCTTCCGGTCACAGGGACCGGACCAGCTCCTTGAACGCCCGGCCCCGCTCCATGAAGTTCTTGAAGCGGTCGAAGGCCGCGCAGGCGGGGGACAGCACCACCACGTCCCCCGGCCCCGCCGCCCGGCGGGCGGCCTCCACCGCCGCGGCCAGGTCCTCGGTCTGGATGATCTCCGGGCAGCCGCGGCCGCCCTCCGCCTCCTCCACTGCCTGCCGGATGGCCCGGGCCGTGTCCCCGGTGAGGACCAGGGTCTTGACCCGCTCCCGGATCTCCAGGGCCAGGGCGTGGAAGGGGATGCCCTTGTCATAGCCCCCGGCGATGAGGATCACCGGCTCCGGGAAGGACTCCAGGCAGGCCACGGTGCGGCTGGGACTGGTGCCGATGGAGTCGTTGTAGTACTTCACTCCGTCCAGCTCCCGCACCAGCTCGATGCGGTGCTCCACCCCTGGAAGCGGGCGGCCACCGCCCGGACGCACTTGTCCGGCACCAGACCGTCCACGGCGGCGATGGCCGCCATGTAGTTTTCAATGTTGTGTACCCCGGGCAGCCGGATGTCCCGGGTGGGCAGGACCTCCCGGCTCCCCTGGTCGTTGGTCAGCCAGATGGCCCCATCCCGGAGATATACGCCCTCCTCCAGCCGCTCCTGCCGGCTGAAGAAGGTGACCGCCCCCCGGCCTTCTCCGCCAGGTCCCGGGTCAGCTGGTTGTCATAGTTGAAGATGGCCCGGTCCTCCTCCCCTGGTGGAGGAAGATGTTCTCCTTGGCGGCGATATACTCCCCATGGATCTGTGGTAGTCCAGGTGGTTGGGGGACAGATTGGTCATTACGGCGATGTGGGGGCTCTGCTCCATGGTCATCAGCTGGAAGGAGGACAGCTCCACCACCGCCATGTCATCCGCCGTCATGCCGCCCACGTCGGGCAGCAGGGGCTTGCCGATGTTGCCCACCCACGTAGACGTTGAACCCGGCCTCTTTCAGAAACTCCGCGATGATGGTGGTGGTGGTGGTCTTGCCGTCGCTTCCCGTCACGCCGAAGATCTTGCAGGGGCACAGCTGGAAGAACAGCTCCATCTCCGAGGTGACCTCCGCCCCCCGGGCCGGGCCGCCTCCAGGGCGGGGTGGCCGGGGGTGCAGGCCGGGGTGCGGAAGATCACGTCCTGATCCAGCCCTCCAGATACGCCTCCCCCAGCCGCAGCCGGGCTCCCAGGCTCTCCAGCTCCTCCGCCTGCTCCTCCACCCCGCTCCCGCTGGGCCCTGTCGCACACGGTCACGTCCAGATCCGCCCGCAGCAGCATCCGGATCAGCGGCGTGTTGCTGACCCCCATGCCGATCACGGCGATCCTCTTCCCCCGCAGACTGTCGAAATATTCCCTGATGTCGGACATGGGATACGCTCCTTTCCCGATTTGGGCCGCCGCGGCCTGAGGCCCGGAAAAAATTTGACTGGTTTTATGGGTTTTATGGTATGTTATCACAGAAGAAGAAAAATTTCAATGAAACACCCGCCGGAATTTCAACGGGATTCTTGCACTTTTTCCATTCCTGTGCTATTCTTGTTAAGATGGGGTCTTCTTCCTTCCCGATCTGAAATCACGACAGAAACGAGGTCTTTTCCATGGAGCAAGCCAACTCCGCCCCCGCAAGCGCATCTTCAGCGGCATCCAGCCCAGCGGCGAGCTGACGCTCGGCTCCTACATGGGCGCCATCAAGAACTGGGTGAGCCTGCAGGAGGAGTACGACTGCCTGTACTGCATCGTGGACATGCACGCCATCACCGTCCGCCAGGACCCGGCCCTGCTGCGCCGGCGCACCCTGGAGCAGCTGGCCCAGTATATCGCCTGCGGCCTGGACCCGGTCCGGAGCGTCATCTTCATCCAGAGCCACGTGCCCCAGCACGCCGAGCTGGCCTGGGTGCTGGGCTGCTACACCCAGTTTGGGGAGCTGTCCCGCATGACCCAGTTCAAGGACAAGTCCAACAAGCACGCCGACAACATCACCGCCGGCCTGTTCACCTACCCGGTGCTGATGGCGGCGGACATCCTGCTCTACCAGGCCGACCTTGTGCCGGTGGGTCGGGACCAGAAGCAGCACGTGGAGCTGTGCCGGGACGTGGCCAAGCGCTTCAACGGCGTGTACAGCGACACCTTCACCCTGCCCGAGCCGTTTATCCCCAAGATGGGCGCCCGGGTGATGAGCCTGGGGACCCCTCCAGCAAGATGAGCAAGTCCGATCCGGACGGCTGCGTCTTCCTCATGGACGCCCCCGGAGGTCATCCAGAAGAAGTTCAAGCGGGCAGTCACCGACAGCGAGACCCAGGTCCGCTTCGACCCGGAGCACAAGCCGGGCATCTCCAACCTGCTGACCATCTACTGCGCCGCCACCGGCAAGAGTCCGGAGGAGGCGGAGGAGGCCTTCCAGGGCCAGGGCTACGGCGTGTTCAAGCCCGCGGTGGGCGACGCGGTGGTGGAGCTCCTCCGGCCCATCCGGGAGGAGGCCGGCCGCCTCATGGCCGACAAGGCGTATCTGGAGGGCATCTACAAGGAGGGTGCGGAGCGCCTCCCACCTTGCCGCCAAGACTCTGCGGAAGGTCTATAAAAAGGTGGGCTTTGTGGCCGCTGACCGGGCGCCCGCTCCCGCCTCCTTCCCCACATCAATTCTGCAAAGGGGTTTTCCCATGAACGTTCCCACGGATATTTCCCTTCAGGTGGTGGGCTCTGTGGCCGCCGCCCTACTGGCCGCGGTGGTGGCTCTGATCGCCACCCCGGCGGTCCGCTCCCTGGCCTTCAAGATCGGCGCGGTGGATGTCCCCGGGACAGCCGCCGGATGCATGACCACCCCATCCCCAGGATGGGGGGGGCCATCTTCTTCGGCTTTCATCCTCAGCGTGCTGCTCTTCCTGCCCCTCACCACCCAGCTGCAGGGGCATGCTGCTGGGCGCGGTGGTCATCGTCATTCTGGGCATTTTTGACGACATCTATGCCCTGTCCGCCAAGCTGAAGTTCGCCGTCCAGATCGGCGCGGCCCTCATCGCCGTGCTGATGGGCAACCAGATCGACTACCTCTCCAACCCCAACATCTTCAGCAGCGACCCCTACTGGGTGCTGGGCTGGCTGTCCATCCCCCATCTCCGTGATCTGGATCGTGGGCATCACCAACGCGGTCAACCTCATCGACGGACTGGACGGCCTGGCCTGCGGCGTGTCCACCATCAGCTCTATGACCCTGCTGGTCATCGCCCTCACGGTGTCCGAGCCCGACGTGGCCGTGCTCACCGCCGCCCTGGCCGGCGCCTGCATCGGCTTTCTCCCCTATAACCTGAACCCGGCCAAGATCTTTATGGGGGACACCGGCTCCACCTTCCTGGGCTTGTGCTGGCCACCGTCTCCATCCAGGGACTGTTCAAGTTCTACGCCATCATCTCCTTTGCCGTCCCCTTCCTCATGCTGGGCCTGCCCATTTTCGACACTTCCTTCGCCATCCTGCGGCGGCTGGCCCGGGGGCAGAGCCCCATGGCCCCGACCGGGAGACACATCCACCACCGGCTCATCGACATGGGCCTGAACCAGAAGCAGGCGGTGGCGGTACTCTATCTCATCAGCGCCATTCTGGGCCTGTCCGCAGTGGTGCTCACCACCAACAACGCCATGAAGGCCATGCTCTTCCTGCTGGCCCTGTGCATGGCGGGCGCCTTCGGGGGCAGGCTCTACCTGTCCCACAGCGACAGCGGCGGCTCCGGCGCCGCAGGGGAGGCCAAGGGCCGGCAGCACCGCCCCCCCTCCAAGACCCAGATCGCCGGCAACGACAATTTCTTCGGTGAGGAGGACCGTTCCGACAAATGAACCGTATCCGAGTCATGACCATCTTCGGCACCCGGCCGGAGGCCATCAAGATGGCCCCCCTGGCCCTGGAGCTCTCCCGCCGCCCCCAGATCGACGCCTTGTGCTGTGTCACCGCCCAGCACCGGCAGATGCTGGACTCCGTGCTGGACATCTTCCGGCTGAAGCCGGACTACGACCTGAACATCATGGAGCCCCGCCAGACCCTGTCCACCATCACCTCCAAGTGCCTCACCGGCATGGACGGGGTGCTGGAGCAGGCCCGACCCGACCTGGTCCTGGTCCATGGGGACACCTCCACCACCTTCGCCGGCGCCCTGGCCGCCTTCTACCACCGGGTGCCCGTGGGCCACGTGGAGGCCGGCCTGCGCACCTATGACAAATACTCCCCCTACCCGGAGGAGATGAACCGCCGGATGGTCAGCGCCATCGCTGACCTGCACTTCTGCCCCACCCCCTCCAACCGGGACAATCTGGCCCGGGAAGGGATCGAGCAGGGCGTCTTTCTGACCGGCAACACGGTGATCGACGCACTCCAGACCACAGTTGTAAAAGACTTTCATTTTTCAGAAGGCGTCCTCAATGATTTGGATTATGTCAACCGAAAGGTGATCCTGGTCACCTGCCACCGGCGGGAGAACTACGGAACGCCTATGGCCCACATCATGACCGCCCTGCGCCGGGTGGCCGACGCCTTCCCCGACGTGGAGCTGGTGTATCCCGTGCATCTCTCCCCGGTGGTCCGGGAGGCGGCCCATCAGTACCTGGACGGCCACCCCCGCATCCACCTCATCGCCCCACTGGCGGTGGACGAGATGCACAACCTGATGGCCCGCTGCTATCTGGTGATGACCGACTCCGGCGGTCTTCAGGAGGAGGCCCCCGCCCTGGGCAAGCCCGTGCTTGTCCTGCGCAAGGAGACCGAGCGGCCCGAGGCTGTGGCCGCGGGCACTGTCCAGCTGGCGGGCACCGAGGAGGAGCCCATCTTCCAGATGGCCTCCCGCCTGCTCACCGATCCGGCGGCCTATGCCGCCATGGCCCACGCCGCCAACCCCTACGGCGACGGCCGGGCCTTCGGGCGCATCGCTGACGCCATCGAGTACCGCTTCGGTCTGCTGGGCGCAGCCCCCGCCCCCTTCCATCCCTGACCTCTGTCTGACCCCACGAGAAAGGAGCCGGCCATGGACCAAAAAACCGCCTGTTCATCGCCATCGCCGTCACCCTTCTCATCGTGGCGGCCATGTTCACCAGCTTCGGCCGCAGCCTCTTCTCTATGCGCACCGAACATATCCAGCTCCCTGAGCCCGGCGCCTCCTCCAGCAGCCAGGAGGGGGGAGGCTCCTCTCAGTCCGCCGAGCTGTTCCAGCGGGTGGAGGTGACCCCCCAGACCGTCCAGAGCGTCATCCGCACCCTGGAGCGCTCCACCAGCTATTACTGGGAGCTGACGGTAGAGACCTTCTGGACCGGGGGCTCCAGTGCCACCTCCGTCCAGACCTGGGTGGACGGAGGCTGGTCCCATACCCGTCAGGTCCTCCCCTCCGGTCTGATCCGCCACGACCTCATCAGCGAGGACACCGTCTACTACTGGTATGAGGGGTCCTCCGACTACCTCACCGCCCCGGCGGAGGGCGGCTCCGCCGATCTGGCCCAGCACATCCCCACCTATGAGACCGTGCTGGACGCGGACCCGGAGCAGATCACCGGCACCGGCTACGACGACTCCAGGGGGGCATCCCCTGCATCTATGTGGAGGTATCCGCCCCCGGCGGGGAGCGGGTGGACCGCTACTGGATCAGCGTGGAGAGCGGGCTGCTCATCTCCTCTGAGACTCTGGAGGGGAGGAGCTGCTCTACCGCATGACCGCCTATTCTCCCATCCAGTCCTGCCCCTCCGGCACCACCTTTCAGCTGCCGGACGGAACGGTGCTCCACAGCATTTGAGGAGGAGCTCACCCCCCTTGCTTCTCCTCCTTCCTGTCATCCGCCAGCCCCAGCAGGAGCAGCAGCCCCAGAGTGATGACCAGGTCCATGTTGTCCCCTCCACCAGCAGGAGCAGGATGATCAGGATCAGCAGGATATCCCCGCTGTCCAGCTCCTCCAGCCGGAGGACTTTCAGGATGCCGTTGATCCCCCCTTGTCCCCGCCGAACAGGGCGTTCAGCGGGCTCTTCTCCCCTGAGAGCAGGTCCCCCAGGCCGCCAAAGCCCATGGGACGGGGCAGGCCGGCGGCCTCCTCCTCCGGGCGCGCCCCGGGCTGCCCCGTGTGGAGGTCCTGCGGAGCCCCCGGGGCCCGTTCTCCCCGGCTCCCCCGCTCCGGCCCGGGCGGATGGGGTGCCGGACGCCGGGCCCCCTCCTCCGGGCCGTCCTGCTCCACCACCCGGGTATAAGTACCATTCTGGGGGATATAGCGGTTATACATCGCCCCGCCCCCTTCTCCCATGCCGCGGAAGAGGACCCGGATCACCCGGGCCAGCCGGGAGATCTGCACCGCCCGGTCCAGCTTGGCCAGGCGGCTCTCCTTCAGGAAGGGGCGCAGGGCGTTGAGCAGAGCCACCGTTCGGTCGTCCTCCCCTGATACTCCCGCAGCAGCCGCATCCCCATCTGGATCATGCCGGGGTCGATCTCCCCAGGGCGGCCAGCGGGTCCTCTCCCCCGCCAGGGCCGGCGGGCGCTCCCCGCCGAAGCGGGCGCCTCCGCCTCCCTGGCGCCGGTCTGCTCCGCCCCTGGGCGGCCTCCCCCGCCGGGGAGGCCTGCGGCCGGGAGCGCCGCCGCCCAGGGACTGGGCCAGCGCCATGATCTGCCCCATGGCGGACGGGTCATTGAGGATCGCGTTCAGCTTGTCTTCCATCTCCCCCCACAGGGCAGCCCCTCCTTTCCCCCCTCCTGTGGCGGGGACTCAGTCGGTCAGGCCCGACTGCCTGGCCTGGCGGCTGATGCGCTCCACCAGCTCGCCTCCCTCCGGGGTGTTCATCAGCCGCTGCATCATTCCCACCAGCTGGCTGGTGTCCCCTTTCACGGCGGCCTCCGCCGCCCCTGGATACCGCCCCCTGCCGCAGCAGCTCCATCAGCCGCTGGGCATCGCCGGATCTGGCCAGACGGTTGAGGGCCTCCTTATTTTTTGACCTGATCGGCGGGCAGGCTCTCCTGCCCCTTTTTGCCGCTTCTTTCCTGATTCATACCGGATCTCCCTTCCAAGAGGATTTCATTCCAGTATATGCGCCAGACGAGGTAAGGTGACTCTTTTGAAAATTCTTGTGTTTTCCGACTCCCACCGCTACACCGGCGGCATGATCCAGGCCATCGAGGAGCAGCAGCCCGACCTGGTGGTCCACCTGGGCGACCTCCAGCGGGACGCCGAGGGCTGGCCCTCCTCTACCCCCAAGCTGTCCATGGTCACCGTGCCCGGCAACTGCGACGGCTGGACCACAGATCCTCTGGAGCGCCAGTTCATGGTGTGCGGCAAGCGCGTCCTCCTCTCCCACGGGCACATCTGGCATGTGAAGCAGGGGTATGACGCCGCCCTCCGGGCGGCCCGGAACGCCGGGGCCCACCTTCTGCTCTTCGGCCACACCCACCGCCCCTGCTGCTTCCAGGAGCCGGACGGCCTCTGGGTCCTCAATCCAGGCAGCGCCCGCAGCACCTTCGGCCTCGTCCTCCCAGAGGGGGAGGCTCTCTCCTGTTCCCTGCTGGACATGCCCTGATGGGCGCCTCTGTAAAAAAAAATACCCCCGGGACCTGTTCACGGTCCCGGGGTGTTTTTTATATGTCTCAGCCCTGGGCAGCGGCCTCCTCAATGGCCGCCTCCTCCGCCCGCATGGCTGCCAGAGTGCGGTCCAGCAGCTGGTCCAGCTCCCAGCCCAGCAGCTCCGCCCCTGGGCGATCACGTCCGGGAGCAGCCGGCGGCGAATTTCTTGTCCTTGAACTTCTTCTTCAGGGACTTGAGCTCCATGTCGGACACGCTTTTTTGGAGGGGCGCATCAGGGCGGCCGCCCCGATCAGCCCGGTGAGCTCGTCCACCGCGAAGAGGACCTTTTCCATCTCGTGCTCCGGGCTTGATGTCCACGCACAGGCCCCAGCCGTGGCTGGCGGTGGCCCGACGATCTCCTCCTCCACCCCGGCCTGGCGCATCAGCTCCGGGGCCTTCTTGCAGTGCTCCTCCGGCCACTTCTCAAAGTCCAGGTCGTGGAGCAGACCCACGATCCCCCAGATCTCCTCCCGGTCCCCCATAGCCCAGCTCCCGGGCGAACCAGCGCATCACGTGCTCCACTGTAACGGCGTGGCGCAGGTGGAACTCCTCCTGGTTATACTGGGTCAGCAGGTCCCAGGCCTGCTCTCTTGTCATGGACATCTCTGAAACACTCCTTTTTTCACTTCTGAGCTCCTTCTGTGCTCCTGGGGACAAGCTCCCCGGGCCTCCCCGCCGGGGACGGGCATACAGACGGGCGGGGCTTTTTGACTGTTTTAATAGGCCACGACCACGCCGCCGTCGTTGGCGTAGACGGTGGTGATCCCGCCGGCCTCCAGGATCAGGACCTGCTGGAACTGGCATTTGGCCTCGATCTGCTCCTTCAGGGCGAAAGCCCGCTCCAGGCAGTTGCAGTGGCACACCGCCGCCACCCGCCCCTGATGATCCGGGTCCGCCGCCATCCGGTCCACCAGCTTGCCCAGAGCCTGCTTCATGGTCAGGGCCTGGCCCAGCTTGCAGATCTCCCCCTGAGGGGTGGCCCCCATCAGCAGCTTGATCCGCAGCGCCCCGGTGACCACCGCCTGCAGCTTGGTCAGCCGTCCGTTCTTCCGCAGATTCTCCAGGGACTCCAGCACGAAAAGGGTCTGCATCTGGCAGATATACTGCTCCACTTCCCGGACCACCTTCTTGAAGGGCATCCGGAGGACGCCAGCTCCCGGATCTTCAGCGCCGTCAGCACCTCTCCAGAGGAGGCGGAGCAGGAGTTGAACACGTGGACGTTGCGCTCCGGTTCCTCCTCTTCCAGCAGGACCCGGGCCTGGACCGCGCTGTTGTGGGAGCCGCTGAGCAGGGCGGACAGGGTGACCACATAGATGTCATCCGCGCCGCACTGGTAGGCGTCCAGATAGCTCTGGGGGGCGGGGCAGGCGGTGGAGGGGCGTCCTCGCTCTGCTTCATGGCCCACAGCAGGTCGCTCCGGTCCAGGGAGGCGTCGTCCACGAAGGAGCTGTTCTCCACCCGGATGGTCAGCGGCACCTTTACAAAGTGGGGGTCCTTCAGCATCTGCCCGGTCAAATCGCAGCAGCTGTCCACAACGATCTTGAAACTCATACTTTTCATCCCGAACATGATATTAGATATTAGATTTACGATACTATACCACAGTTCCGCCCAAATGTAAAGTAAAACCGCGGCGCCTCCCGTGTGCAGGATCGCCCCGGAGGGCGCAGTCCCCGCCGCTTACCGAGGCGGACCTCTGTAACCGCCCAAACCCTCCCCTTTAGGGAGAAATGCTGCGGCGTGGGCTGTCCCCCTCTCGGCCCCGCCCCCCAAAGCCTTCCCCCCTCCGGGGGGAAGGTGTCACGGCGCACGCCGCGACGGATGAGGGGTCTTCCTTTCCCCGTCCCGCTTTTTCGAGAAGGGCAGGACAAGCTCCGCCCCTACATGGGCCGGAAGGGATCAGCGCCTCCACAGAAAACCGGGGCCTGGGGCAGTGTACTGCTCCAGATCCCCCCGCGGCCCGGGTCAGTCCTCCGGGAACAGCTCCGGCTCCTCGGCGTGCAGCTCCTTCAGGATCTTCTGGTCCGCCTTGGAGGACAGATCCAGCCGCTCATAGAGGTCGGGGCGGCGGCGGCGGGTACGCAGGATGGACTGCTTCCGCCGCCACTGGTCCACCTTGGCGTGGTTGCCTGACAGGAGGATGGGGGGCACCGCTCTCTCGTGCCACACCTCCGGCCGGGAATACTGGGGCGCCTCCAGTGCACCGTTCCAATGGCTTTCGTTCTCATAGCACGACGGGTCAGACAGCACCCCGGGCACCAGCCGGCACACAGCGTCCGCCACCGCCATGGCGGGGATCTCCCCGCCGGTAAGGACAAAGTCCCCCAGGGAGATCTCCTCGTCCACGCACTCCTCCACGAACCGCTCGTCGATGCCCTCGTAGTGCCCGCAGACCAGGATCAGCCGCTGGTAGCTGTCCTTCAGCCGCCGGGCATCCCCCTGGCGGAAGGTCCTGCCTGCGGGAGATAAGTAAATGGTATGGACCCGCTCCCCCCGCCTCCTCACAGATGTGCTTCCAGCACTGGTAGAGGGGTCGGCCTGCATCACCGCCCCCGGCCGCCGCCGTAGGGGTAGTCGTCTACCTGCCGCTGCTTATTCAATGTGTAGTCCCGGATCTGGTGGCACTCGATGCGGATGTAGCCCCGCTCCTGCCCCCGGCCCAGGATGGATTCGCACAGCATGTCCCCCACCACGTCGGGGAACAGGGTCATGATATCGATACGGTACATAGTCAGTCTCTTTCCTCACTTGGCGTTTTATCCCCTTGATTATACGCAATCTCCCCTGTTTTTCAATGGATGCCGGCCTTTTTCCCCAACTCTTTTTCCCGCCCCGGAAAAAGGGCCCGCGCCAGGCCTCCGCACTTGGGGCCCGGCGCGGGCTGCGCTCCGGTCTTACTGCTGTCCTGTGGGCTTCTGATTGGAGAACTTGGTGTAAGCCTGGCTGATCTTGTCCGCCTGGGCCTGCTCGGGCTGGTACCAGCCCTTGGACTGGGCCAGCTGGAACAGCTCGGTCTGGGTGTGGTGCCCCTGGTTGAACAGGCCGAGGAAGGCGTCCCGCAGGGGATGTTGACGCACTCCGAGGCGTAGGTGTCATAGTTGGAGGTCATCTTCTTCTCACTGCACAGAAAATCTGTCATACGTTCCTGATCGTTCATTCGTTCTCCTCCTCAGCGCAGCTGATCCAGCAGGGTGTTGTAGTTCTGAAGGTGTTGGCTGGCGCAGTTCTGGAACATGGTCTTCAGCTCCTGGTCGGTGCTCTCCTGGACCGCGGCCAGATACTTGCAGTGGAGCACCCGCTCAAAAGTCCAGCTGGTCATTGAGGGCCTGGAGCTCCTTGGTGGTCAAAATGGGCATACGAATTCCTCCTTCAGCCGTCATCGGCTCTGATCTACGGCCTTAGGTTTCCGCCTTTTCCAAAATTATACGGCATTTTAGGGGTCCCCTGCCGATCAAACAGAAAAGATCACATATTCCCTTCCCCGGATCTGGCCCACCGTCCCGAAGCAGAAGAGGGGGACCAGCGGGAACTGCCCGCCGCCGCGGAAGGAGGCGGCCAGCCGCACCTCCTCCCCGCCCCGCTGTACCAGCATGGGCCCCCCAGCTCCGGGCCGCCTGTACCAGCACTGGGTCGGACACCAGCTTCCAGGGCTCCTCCTCCCAGTACCACTCCCCGGCGCTCTCCTCTGTAAAAGGATAGGCCATCACAGCCCTCCCTCCCGCCACCGGCCAGCAGCCCGCATCCTCCAGAGTACGGCGGCTCAGGGTCCGGCTCAGCACCAGCTCTCCCCTCCGGCACCAGCGTTCCCAGCAGCAGCCGTCCCTTTCCGCCGCCCCGCAGCCACACCTTATAGAGCCCCTGGCCGTCGTTCTGGCGGCGCGCCTCGGTGTGCACCCTGGGGCCGTCCTCCCGCAGGGAGAGGGTCCCGCCTCCCTCCAGCATGATCTTTTCCACCACGGCCTGTCCCTCCCTCTCCCCGTCTCGCTCCACTTTATGCACCCCGGGGGCATGGATATGCCGCTGTGGGAAAGGCGCCGGCCGCATGCCCGCGGCCGGCGCCTTTCATCCCGCCTGCTCCTGAAGGATGAGGGCGATTTCCTCCCGTTCCTCCCCATAACAGATCTCCATGCTGTACTGCTGACGGAAGGGGGCAGGAGCCCCTCGGTATAGCTCCCGTCCGGCGTGTTGGCCAGCCGGCACCAGACCTCTCCGCCCGCCGCATACCCAGACAGATAAAGCGTCCCGCCGTCAGAGACGGAGTAGCGGAACTGCTCTGCTTCCGTTCCGTTATGGGTCACCAGCAGCTCCGTCAGATAGATCTGCTCCGCCTCCTCCAGCGCCATGGCCTCCTCCGTCGCCTTCAGAGCCAGAGCGTTGTACTCCTCACTGCGCTCCGGGAAATCCGCCCCGCTCTGAGCCATGGTCTCTGCTGAGGCCCACTTTCCCTGTATGAGCACGGACCGTTCCGCCTCTCTGGCCTGTCTGACGTTCAGGACCACAGAAAAATGCGGACCTGCTCCGGCATAGGAATAGGTGCCCGCCCCAGGTCCTCCTGGCTTGGGACATAGCCCTCCACGGGATAGGTGCCCGTAAAATCCTCATAGGATATTGGGCCCCGAGCTGCCTCCGCATCCTGTCCCGACGACGCACAGCAGGAGCGCCATCATCCACGCACCGATCCGTCTCATCCCTTTCCCGCCTCCTTGTCCCTCAATTGTACCACAAGCCGAATCAATATCCCATTTATGTTTTTCCCGCTCCATTAAGATTTTTTAATTTGTCCCCGCCTTTTCAGGTCTGTCTCATTTTTCTCTTGACAAAGCCGGCCTCCTCCGCTAAAAATAACATTCAACAAATGCAGTGACGGGAAAAAAGACAGGGTCAGCCCCCTTCAGAGAGCCGGTGGTTGGTGGGAACCGGCGTGCGGCCCCCTGTGGATACTGGTCCCCGAGCAGCTTGTCCGAATCTGTGAGTAGGATGAGACGTATGGCCCCGTTACCGGCCTCAGCCTTGTTCGAGGCTTATGAGGGCCGCTTTCGGGTGACCGGCGGCCGAACCAGGGTGGTACCGCGTCATTTCCGACGCCCCTGACTTGAAAAAGTCGGGGGCGTCGTTTTGTCCCCGCAGAATGTAAAGGAGGCACCCCATATGAAACCCGGATATCAAAAGTACATCCCCTTCCAGCCCCAGCCCATCCAGGGCCGCACCTGGCCGGACCGCGTCATCACCCAGGCCCCCATCTGGTGCTCCGTGGACCTGCGGGACGGCAACCAGGCTCTGGTGGACCCCATGAACCTGGAGGAGAAGCTGGAATATTTTTCACACCCTGGTGGACATCGGCGTCAAGGAGATCGAGATCGGCTTCCCCTCCGCCAGCGAGACGGAATATGAGATCTGCCGGGAGCTGATCGAGGGCGGCCATATCCCCGACGACGTGACCATCCAGGTGCTGGTGCAGGCCCGGGAGCACCTGATCAAGAAGACCTTCGAGGCCATCCGCGGTGCCAAGAACGTCATCCTCCACTTCTATAACTCCACCTCCACCCTCCAGCGCAAGGTGGTGTTCCACATGGACACCGACGGCATCACCAAAATCGCCACCGACGCCGCCGACCTGATCTATGAGATGTCCCAGCCCCTGATCCAGTCGGGTATGAACCTCCGGTTCGAGTACTCCCCCGAGTCCTTCATGGGTACGGAGATGGACTACGCCGTGGAGATCTGCCAGGCCGTGCTGGAGCACCTCCACGCCGCCCCGGAGAACAAGGTCATCCTGAACCTGCCCACCACGGTGGAGAACTGCATGCCCAACCAGTTTGCCGACATGCTGGAGTACTTTATCCGCAAGCTCCTCCCGGGACAGCGCCATCATCTCCCTCCACCCCCACAACGACCGGGGCACCGGCGTAGCCACCACCGAGATGGGCCTGCTGGCCGGGGCCGACCGGGTGGAGGCCACCCTCTTCGGCAACGGCGAGCGCACCGGCAACGTGGACATGATCACCCTGGCTCTGAATATGTATACTCAGGGCATCGACCCCAAGCTGGACTTCTCCAACATCAATAAGATCCGGGATATGTACGAGCGCTGCACCAAGATGAAGGTGGGGGAGCGCCAGCCCTACGTGGGCAAGCTGGTGTTCACCGCCTTCTCCGGCAGCCACCAGGACGCCATCAACAAGGGCACCCAGTATATGAAGGAGTCCAACTCCGACTTCTGGGAGATCCCCTATCTGCCCATCGATCCGGCCGACGTGGGCCGGCAGTATGAGCCGATTATCCGCATCAACTCCCAGTCCGGCAAGGGCGGTTCCGCCTATGTGATGGAGCACAACTTCGGCTTCGACCTGCCCAAGGCGATGCACCCCGAGTTCGGCGCCGTCGTCCAGAAGGAGACCGACCGGGTGGGCACCGAGATCGCCCCCGAGCGCATCTACGAGCTGTTCAAGGAGGAGTACCTGAACATTGACGCCCCCTACCGGATGCTCAAGCACGCCTTTACCGAGAGCATCGACGCCGAGGGGCACTCCCATGTCACCTTCTGGGGCACCATCCAGCACACGGACACGATCTTCCAGGTCTCCGGCGAGGGCAATGGCCCCATCGACGCCTTCTTCAACGCCATCAAGGATGAGAAGATGTCCCACTTCACCTTCCTGGATTACAAGTCCCACGCCATCACCGACGGCTCCGACTCCCAGGGCGTGGCCTACATCCTGCTCCAGGACCAGCGGGACGGCAGGAAGTACTGGGGCGTGGGCGTCTCCCATAACATTAACCTGGCCCCCCTGCGCGGCATCCTCTCTGCCATCAACCGCTCCAAGCGGAGCGCTCAGTGACGGCCGCTCCCACGCCATCCCCCATGCTCCGGCCCGAAACTGTGGAAAAAGCGGCAGTCTGCCGCGCGCAGGGGGTGACCACCCGCGGCGGCCCCACACACCTGCAGCCTGAGCAGTGCTTTCCCCCGGCGCACATGCCGCCGCGGAAAACAGATCACAACTTGATTTGCGCCTGCGGGCGCGAACTCTGCGAGGCTCTTCCATAAGCTCCGGCCCGGCGGCCCTCTGATATTCCAGCGGGCCGTCGGGCCATTTGTTTACTTTAACTCATTCCATAAATTTTATTCACCGTTTTTTAACATATTATTTTTTTCTTTTCTTATTGACTTTTTTCAATGTTTAGAATATACTAATCCTTGTAAATAGCTTGAAGAAGGAGGCTATCTTATGTCTAATCAGACCAATGCAAAGGAAAAAGTGGCCGCCAAAGCGCCCGCCCGCATGTCCAAGAAGGACATGATCTACCTGGCGGGCATCCGGCCCCGGCCACGGCGGCAACGCCATGGTCGCGCAGGACTATCTCGACGGCTCGTACACTGGGCGACGTGTACCCGAACATCAGCGCGACGCGGCCGGCATGCAGCGCCTGTTCAAGCAGTTTTCGTTCCCCGGCGGCATCCCGAGCCATGTCGCGCCCGAGACGCCGGGCTCCATCCACGAGGGCGGCGAGCTGGGCTATTCGCTCGCGCACGCCTTCGGCGCCGTGATGGATAACCCCGACCTGATCGCCGCCTGCGTCGTCGGCGACGGCGAGGCCGAGACCGGCCCGCTCGCCACCGCGTGGCACGGCAACAAGTTCGTCAACCCCATCACGGACGGCGCGGTGCTGCCGATCCTGCACCTCAACGGCTTCAAGATCGCCAACCCCACGCTGTTTTCCCGCATCAGCCACGAGGAGCTCGAGATGTTCTTCCGCGGCTGCGGGTGGGAACCGCGCTTCGTCGAGGGCGACGACCCGGCCGAGATGCACGCCAAAATGGCCGAGACGATGGACTGGGCCATCGAGGAGATCCACGCCATCCAGCAGCACGCGCGCACCACGCACGACACCACGCGCCCCTACTGGCCGATGATCGTGTTCCGCGCGCCGAAGGGCTGGACCGGCCCGAAGGAAGTGGACGGCAGGCAGGTGGAGGGTTCGTTCCGCGCGCACCAGGTGCCGATCGCGATGGACAAGCCCGAGCACCTCGTGCAGCTCGAGGAGTGGCTGCGCAGCTACCACCCCGAGGAGCTCTTTGACGACAACGGCACGCTCATCCCCGAGCTGCAGGCCCTCGCGCCGAAGGGGCAGCGCCGCATGGGCGCGAACCCCCACGCCAACGGCGGGCTGCTGCTGCGCGAGCTGCGCATGCCGGACTTCCGCACGTATGAGCAGCCCGTGCCGGCGCCCGGCGCCGTCGAGGCGCAGGACATGACCGTGCTCGGCGCGTTCGTGCGCGACATTATGCGCGAGAACATGGACGCGCGCAACTTCCGCATCTTCGCCCCCGACGAGACGGCCTCCAACCGCCTGAGCCCGGTGTTCGAGGTCACGGGCCGCCGCTGGGTCGCCGAGGCGACGGACAACGACGAGTTCCTCGACCCGGACGGCCGCGTCATGGACTCCATGCTCTCGGAGCACATGTGCGAGGGCTGGCTCGAGGGCTACCTGCTCACCGGCCGCCACGGCTTTTTCAACAGCTACGAGGCCTTCATCCGCATCGTGGACTCCATGGTAGCGCAGCACGCCAAGTGGCTGAAGGTGTGCAACCAGCTGCCCTGGCGGCAGGACATCGCCTCGCTCAACTACGTGCTCGCCTCGAACGTGTGGCAGCAGGACCACAACGGCTTCACGCACCAGGACCCCGGCTTCCTCGACCACGTGTCGAATAAAAAGGCCGACGTCGTGCGCATCTATCTGCCGCCGGACGCAAACTGCCTGCTCAGCTGCTTTGACCACTGCATCCGCAGCCGGAACTATATCAACGTCATCGTGGCTTCCAAGCATCCGCGGCCGCAGTGGCTGACCATGGAGCAGGCCGTGCGCCACTGCACGCAGGGCGTGAGCATCTGGGAGTGGGCCAGCAGCGACCAGGGCGCGGAGCCCGACGTCGTCATGGCCTGCTGCGGCGACACGCCGACGCTCGAGACGCTCGCCGCCGTGACCATCCTGCGCGAGAAGCTGCCGGAGGTGCGCGTGCGCGTCGTGAACGTGGTCGACCTGATGAAGCTGCAGCCGCATTCCGACCACCCGCACGGCCTCACGGACGAGGACTACGATCTCATCTTCACGAAGGATAAGCCCGTCATCTTCGCCTTCCACGGCTATCCGAAGCTCATCCACGAGCTGACGTACACCCGCCACAACCAGAACATGTTCGTCTGCGGCTACGTCGAGGAGGGCACGATCACGACGCCGTTTGACATGCGCGTGCTCAATGAGCTCGACCGTCCGCCCGGTGGCTGTCCCGGGTCATCGATGCCTTGGCCAGCTCCAGCTTGAAGGCGTTGTATCCAGTCAGCCCCAGCCTCCGGCAGAAGCGGGAGATGGTGGCGTCAGCCACGGTGCACTCCTCCGCCAGCTCGGAGATGGACATGTACTGGACATCGATCCGGTGCCTCAGCACATAGTCGGCCACCTTCTTTTCCGAGTTGGTCAGCTGAAAATACTGGCTGCTAATGGTCTCAAATATGTTATGCGCCGTCATGCTCTCTCCTTCCTCTTCTCCCCCGGCCGTCCTCCGGCCCTCAGTTCTGCTCCAGGATCTGCCCGATCAGCTGATCCGCCATGATCAGGCTGCGCGGCACATGGAAAGGCCCTTTGAACGTGCTGCCTTTGCACGGCGGCTCGGTGGGCTTGCCGTCCCGGCGCAGATAACCGTACCATTCGCCGTACTCCGGGTCCGCGAAATAGGTCTTGCAGTAGTCCACGGTTGTAGAACCAGTCCAGATACTTCTCGTCCCCGCTGTCCCGGTACATCATCAGGCTGGCGATCAGGATCTCGTTGTGGGGCCACCACAGCTTCATGTCGTGCTCATACGCCTCCGGCGGCAGAAGCCCTTGCAGTCCATGAAGTACAGCAGGCCGCCGTACTCCTTGTCCCAGCCCCGCTCGATGGCCATATCAAAGACCTCCATGGCCTTCGCCCGCAGCTCCGGGTCGTCCTCGTACGGTTGGCCTCCTCCATCAGGAACCAGCTGCATTCGATGTCGTGGCCCGGATTGACGAAGCGGCCGGCGGAGTGTCGGACCAGAACTCGCCGTTCACGCCCGCACTCTCCAGGTGCATTTCATCTCCGGCTTGTGGTGATAGCGGAAGATGGTCTCCACGCACTGCTTGGCCGGGCGTCATAGACCTCCCGGTGCTCCGGGTCGCAGCGGCGCATCACTGAGGTGATGTTCAGATAGATCATGGGGT
>VOFB01004135.1_pt1 | contig 41963 bp, 48 predicted proteins | sample 5384141 | NCBI WGS metagenome assembly VOFB01 (sample SAMN12384721, study PRJNA508395) | human gut metagenome | isolation source: healthy gut A | host: Homo sapiens
TTTCTCGCCATCTTCCATCCCGGACTTCGGTACTAACTTCCCTCGATCGCTACCGGAACCAACACCCGGCTCTGAGACTTCAAATGTGTCCCTGTGTTTAACTCTTTTGGTGGTGACGGAATCTCTACCGTCTGTGCATCGGCTACGCCGTTAGGCCTCACCTTAGCTCCCGACTAACCTGGAGCGGACGAACCTTCCTCCAGAAACCTGAGGCTTTCGGCCATGCAGATTCTCACTGCATTCGCGCTACTCATTCCGGCATTCTCACTTCTATACACTCCACAACCGCTTGCGCTACTGTTTCACCGCGTATACAACGCCCCTACCCAATGTATTACTGCATTGCCTAAGCTTCGGTGTCAGGTTTAGCCCGTTAAATTCTCCGCGCAGAGACGCTCGACCAGTGAGACGCACTCTTTGAATGAGTGGCTGCGAGCCACATCCTGGTTGTCTGCGTATCTCCACATCGTTTCCGCCAACTTTTGGGATCTGTAGGCTGTTTCCCTTTGACAATGACATTTATCTGACACTGTCTGACTCCCAACCATCAATATTCTGGCATTCTGAGTTTGATAAGCTTCGCTAACCTCTCGGCCGCTAGGCTATTCAGTGCTTTACCTCCAGATATCTAAGTTGAGGCTAGTCCTAAAACTATTTCGGGAGAACCAGCTATCTCCGGGTTCGATTGGAATTTCTCCGCTACCCACAGTTCATCCGCCGCCTTTTCAACGGAGGTCGGTTCGGTCCTCCATGGAATTTTACTTCCACTTCAACCTGACCATGGGTAGGTCACCCGGTTTCGGGCCCATTGTATGCAACTTAACGCCCTTTTCAAACTCGCTTTCGCTTCGGCTCCAGACCTTAAGTCCTTAACCTTGCTGCATACAATCGCTCGCCGGACCGTTCTACAAAAAGTACCCTATCACACATTGACGTGCTCTAGGTGCTTGTAGGCACAGGGTTTCAGGTTCTTTTTCACTCCCCTCCCGGGGTGCTTTTCACCTTTCCTTCACAGTACTATACGCTATCGGTCACTGGGTAGTATTTAGGGTTGGAGGGTGGTCCCCCATCTTCCGACCAGGTTTCACGTGTCTGGCCGTACTCTGGAACTTGCTCGGCTCTCGTCGTTTTCACCTACGTGGTTCTCACACTCTCTGACCGGCCTTCCCATGCCGTTCGGTTAACAACTCAAGTCCTAAATGCAGTCCGTACCCCGCAAGTATTTCTACTCACGGTTTGCCCTCTTCCGCGTTCGCTCGCCACTACTTACGGAATCTCGTTTGATGTCTCTTCCTCGCCCTACTTAGATGTTTCAGTTCAGGCGGTTCCCTCGATACACCTATTTTGAATTTCAGTGTAACGTACCTGAGTATGAACCCAGGTGAGTTTCCTCATTCAGAGATCTCCGGATCAATGCTTATTTGCAGCTCCCCGAAGCTTATCGCAGCTTATCACGTCTTTCATCGGCTCCCAGTGCCAAGGCATTCGCCCTGCGCCCTTGTTCGCTTGACCATTCAAACTATTCTCTCTCGAGAATGGCTTGTATTTCCTCTTGATTCTTTTTGCCAACGAAGATTATTGTTACCCTTCCTTTTGAAATTGCAATATTTCTTAAAAAGAACTTACTATAATCTTTGTTTCGCAGTTATTATTCAGTTTTCAAGGTACGTCTTTGAGTGTCCTTTTCAGGGCCCTCAAAATCGAACAATATCTACTTCACTTCTAACAGATCACCTGTTCCAATGACTGACCATCTTCGATGCTCTGTCCTTGCCTGACTCCTTAGAAAGGAGGTGATCCAGCCGCAGGTTCTCCTACGGCTACCTTGTTACGACTTCACCCCAATCACCAGTTTTACCTTCGGCGGCGTCCTCCTTGCGGTTAGACTACCGACTTCGGGTCCCCCTGGCTCTCATGGTGTGACGGGCGGTGTGTACAAGGCCCGGGAACGTATTCACCGTGGCATGCTGATCCACGATTACTAGCAATTCCGACTTCGTGCAGGCGAGTTGCAGCCTGCAGTCCGAACTGGGACGTTGTTTCTGAGTTTTGCTCCACCTCGCGGTCTTGCTTCTCTTTGTTTAACGCCATTAGTAGTGTGTAGCCCAAGTCATAAAGGGCATGATGATTTGACGTCATCCCCACCTTCCTCCGTTTTGTCAACGGCAGTCTGGCCAGAGTCCTCTTGCGTAGTAACTGACCATAAGGGTTGCGCTCGTTGCGGGACTTAACCCAACATCTCACGACACGAGCTGACGACAACCATGCACCACCTGTCTCCTTGCTCCGAAGAGAAATACTGTTTCTATGATCGTCAAGGGATGTCAAGACTTGGTAAGGTTCTTCGCGTTGCGTCGAATTAAACCACATACTCCACTGCTTGTGCGGGCCCCCCGTCAATTCCTTTGAGTTTCAACCTTGCGGTCGTACTCCCCAGGTGGATTACTTATTGTGTTAACTGCGGCACTGAAGGGGTCAATCCTCCAACACCTAGTAATCATCGTTTACGGTGTGGACTACCAGGGTATCTAATCCTGTTTGCTACCCACACTTTCGAGCCTCAGCGTCAGTTGGTGCCCAGTAGGCCGCCTTCGCCACTGGTGTTCCTCCCGATATCTACGCATTCCACCGCTACACCGGGAATTCCGCCTACCTCTGCACTACTCAAGACGACCAGTTTTGAAAGCAGTTCACGGGTTGAGCCCGTGGGTTTCACTTCCAACTTGATCGTCCGCCTGCGCTCCCTTTACACCCAGTAATTCCGGACAACGCTTGCCACCTACGTTTTACCGCGGCTGCTGGCACGTAGTTAGCCGTCACTTCCTTGTTGAGTACCGTCATTATCGTCCCCAACGACAGGAGTTTACAATCCGAAGACCTTCTTCCTCCACGCGGCGTCGCTGCATCAGGGTTTCCCCCATTGTGCAATATTCCCCACTGCTGCCTCCCGTAGGAGTCTGGGCCGTGTCTCAGTCCCAATGTGGCCGTTCAACCTCTCAGTCCGGCTACCGATCGTCGCCTTGGTGGGCCATTACCTCACCAACTAGCTAATCGGACGCGAGGCCATCTCAAAGCGGATTGCTCCTTTTCCCTCTGGTCGATGCCGACCCGTGGGCTTATGCGGTATTAGCAGTCGTTTCCAACTGTTGTCCCCCTCTTTGAGGCAGGTTCCTCACGCGTTACTCACCCGTTCGCCACTCGCTCGAGAAAGCAAGCTCTCTCTCGCTCGTTCGACTTGCATGTGTTAGGCGCGCCGCCAGCGTTCGTCCTGAGCCAGGATCAAACTCTTTATAAATGATATTTATCACTTAAAAGTGTTAAATCTTGTTTCGCTCAGTACGCAATCGCTTGCGTCCTGTGTGAATTACTTTGTTTGGAATTGTTTAACGTGTTTTTCCAACACGAAAATAGGTTCCGTTACAAGTTTTTCGATATTGTTCAATTTTCAAGGTCCTGTGCGCCGCAGCCTTAGCGGCTGACGACTTGATTATTTTACCACAGAAGCGGTTTTTTGTCAAGCTTTATTTTTTCGAGGTTCTTTTGAACATTCTGAACTTGGATCATTCTCAACATCTCAGTGTCAGCTGGTGTTTTTGAACGTCTATTGGTTCTTTTCAAAGGCTTCGTGCTGAGGCCTCAGAAGTCATTCTTTGTCTCAGCGCTTGGCGCTCAAGTATAATACCACACCTCCCGCCTTCTGTCAACACTTTTTGGCAAGTTTTTTCCTGTTTTTTCAAATTCTTTTTTCTCCGGGATCTGTCAGGCTTTTTTCTTCCATTCCGCACCCGGAAACCAGCAGGCGCAAACGCCGGAGCTGCCTTCGTCAGCTCCGGCCCCCCTGGGGCAGACCTTGCAGTTTGCTTCCGGCTGCGCTATTATTATATATACATTATACTGCGCTGCAAAGGAGGCCCTTTTCATGATCCTCACCGTCAACATCGGCAACACCCATATCACTGTGGGCGGCTACGACCACGACGCACCCGGTTCTGCGGTCGGCTGCATTCTGACCCGGCCGCCACCATCGACGAATACGCCATCCGGCTGGTCAATCTGCTTTCGCTCCACGGCGCATCGCCAGATCAAATCGAGGGCGGCATTCTGGGCAGTGTGGTGCCGGTGCTGAGCGGCCGGGTGCTGGCGGCCTTGCGCATCCTGTGCAGTGCGCGCATCCTGACCGTGGGGCCGGGGCTGAAGAGTGGCATCAAGCTGCGGCTGGACAATCCTGCCCAGCTGGGTGCCGAACTGCTGTGCGGTGCCGTTGCCGCTCTGGCAGAGAGTGCCGGGCCTCTGGTGGTCATTTCTGCCGACACGGCCATCTCCATGATGGCGGTCAACGAGAAGCAGGAGCTGGTGGGCGGCGTGATCCTGCCCGGGCCGCAGCTTTCTTTGGAGACGCTGGTGAAGAGCACCGCCCAGTTGCCCCAGATCGACCTGGCTGCCGGCACTCCGGCCTCCATCCTGGGCAAAAGCACCTCTGCCTGCCTGCAGAACGGCTTTGTGCTGGGCACCGCCAGCCAGCTGGACGGTCTGGCCGCGCGGTTCTGCGCCGAGCTTAGCCCGCAGACTGCCTTTTACGCCACCGGCAACCTGCCCCGTGCCATCCGGGATGCCTGCCGCACCCCATCCGCTACCGCGAGACTCTGATCACAGATGGCCTGTACCGCATCTGGCAGAAAAACCGCAAAGGATAAAATGGATTGCTCACCCTGCTGCGCAGGGCCGTGCTGTTCGAATCCTCCCGGTCGCACCCGCAGCAGCTTCTTACGGTTTTCCGGGCAGAGCACAGCCTGTTGGTAGACATTCCTAGCCGTTGGGACCCGCGCACTCAGCAACAGCCCACTGGGCTGATTGCTGCCCCTGCTGCGCAGGGTCGTGCTGTTCGAATCCTCCCGGTCGCGCAAAAAAAAAAGCCCAGGCACATTGTGCCTGGCTTTTCTTTGGTGCGACCGGGAGGATTCGAACCTCTGGCCTTCCGGGTCGGAGCCGAACGCTCTATCCAGCTGAGCTACGATCGCACGAGGGCTGATATATTCATCAGTATAGAATAGTATAGCACAGCCGCGCTAAAAATGCAAACGGAAATGTTCGCCCTGTTTTTCTGTATTTTCATCTTGCAAAAGCGCCGTCGGGCTTTATAATAGAGCTTGTGCCCCGGTGTGCGCGGACACGGTGTCTGGAAGCGGAAAAGGAAAAAGAGACTATGAAATCAACCACCAAAACCCTGACGGAAGGCCCGCTGGCCAAGCAGATTTTGCTGGTCAGCCTGCCGCTGGCCCTGTCCAATCTGCTGCAGGTGCTCTTCAATATGTCGGACGTGGCTGTGGTAGGCCGGTTTGCAGGCTCTACAGCGCTGGGCGCGGTGGGTTCCACCAGCATCCTTGTCAGCCTGTTCACCGGCTTTCTGATCGGCCTGAGCGGCGGCATCAACGTGCTGGTGGCCCGCTTTTACGGAGCCCGGCACACCGCCGATGTGCAAAAGACGGTGCACTCGGCCGCCATCGTCAGCCTGATCGCGGGTGTGGTGCTGTTGTTCGTCGGCCTGCTGGGCTCCCCCTTCATGCTGCGGCTGCTGAACACCAAGGACGACCTGCTTCCCGGTGCCATTCTGTATCTGCGGGTGTATTTTCTGGGCATGCCGGCTCTGGCACTGTACAACTTCGGCAATGCGGTGTTCAGCTCCATCGGCGATACCAAAAAGCCGCTGATCTATCTTTCCATCGCAGGCGCGCTGAACATCCTGCTGAACCTGTTTTTCGTCATCGTGTGCCAGCTGAGCGTGGTGGGCGTAGCGCTGGCCAGTGCCATCTCCCAGTGCGTCTCGGCCGCGCTGATCCTGCAGGCACTGACCCGCGCACAGGACTGCTACGCGCTGAATGTACACCAGCTGCACCTGGACCCTGCCACCACCAAGAGCATCCTGGCCCTGGGGGTGCCTGCCGGGTTCCAGAACGCCATTTTGCCATTGCGAACCTCTTCATTCAGGCCGGTGTCAACTCCTTCGACTCCCTCATGGTCAAGGGCAACAGCGCCGCCGCCAACGCCGACAACATGATCTACGACGCAATGGCCGCGTTCTATATGGCCTGTGCAAGCTTTATGAGCCAGAACTACGGCGCTGGCAAGCCGGACCGCGTAAAGAAGAGTTATTTCATCAGTCTGGCCTACTCCTTCGGCGTGGGGCTTGCACTGGGCAGTGCCCTGTTCTTCTTCGGCCGCACCTTCCTTGCCCTGTTCACCACCGAGAGCGCCGTCATCGACGCCGGCATGAAGCGGGTGGGCGTGATGGCCTTTGCCTACTGCATCTCCGCCTTTATGGACTGCACGATTGCCGCGTCGCGCGGGCTGGGCAAGACGGTGGTGCCTACCATCATTGTGGTGATGGGCTCCTGCGTGTTCCGTGTCATCTGGGTCTACACCATCTTTGCCCACTTCCACACCATCCCGGCGCTGTACCTGCTGTACCCCTGCAGCTGGACCCTGACCGCCTTTGCCGAGATCCTGTACTTTGTGCACTGCTACAAGCAGTCCATGGCTCTCTTCAAAGAGCCGCAGGCGGCCTGACCGCATCAAACGCAGAGCGCCCCGTGTGAAGTTTCACACGGGGCGCTTTTTGCTTGCCTTATACTTTTACTTCTCCGGCCAGGACCCGCTTGTAGTCCTCGTAATTGCGGGCCAGCAGAGCGGGCGTATCCAGACCGTAGGGACATTTTGCCTTGCACTGGTTGCAGTGCAGGCAGCCCTCGATCTTTTTCATTTTGGCCTGACCCGCCGGGCTCAGGTGCTCGGCCGAGGGCGAGCGCCGCAGCAGCAGGCTCATGCGGGCACAGTTGTTGATCTCGATGCCCGCCGGGCAGGGCATGCAGTAACCGCAGCCCCGGCAGAACTCGCCGCACAGCTCAGCGCGGTCATGGTCGATGACCGCCTTGATCTCTCCGGTCATGCGGGGCGGGTTGTCGATGTAGGAGAGGAACTCGTCCAGCTCCTTTTCCCGCTGCACGCCCCAGATGGGCAGCACCCCGTCGTACTGGGCCTCAAAGGCGTAGGCGGCGGCACTGTTGGTGATGAGCCCGCCGGAAAGGCCCTTCATGGCGATAAAGCCCATATTGGCGGCCTTGCACTTGTTGACCAGTTCCAGCTCCTGCTCACCGGAAATGTAGCTGAACGGGAACTGCAGCGTCTCATACAGGCCGCTGTCAATGGCCTCGTGGGCCGCCGCCAGCCGGTGGTTCGTGATGCCGATGTGACGGATCTTGCCCTGCGCTTTCGCTTCCAGCATCGCCTCATAAAGGCCTGTACCGTCGCCGGGCTTCGGGCAGAAGGACGGCGTGTGGAACTGATACAGGTCGATGTAATCGGTGCGCAGGTTGGTCAGGGAGGTGTGCAGGTCCTTCCAGAAGTCCTCTGCATTCTGCGCCGCCGTCTTGGTGGCGATGTACACCTCCGTGCGGATGCCGTCAAAGGCCTCGCCCAGCTTGACCTCGCTGTCGGTGTAGGCGCGGGCAGTATCAAAAAAGCGGATGCCCGCCCGGTAGGCCTTGCGGGCCAGATAGACCGCATCCTCCTGCGAGATGCGCTGGATCGGCAGTGCGCCGAAGCCGTTTTTGTTCACCGTGATGCCGGTGCTGCCAAGGGTGACCATATCCATAGCTGTTTCCTCCATCCGGGGTAATTTGCATTCCTGTTTTTATTATAGGCCGCCGCTGTCAGCCGCGCAAGAAGTTAGCCTCAACAAAAAGGACGGCCGCATCAACCATGCAACCGTCCCTTAAAAGATTTCACTGATAGTCGTGGTTCAGGAACATGGCCTTGACATTTGCGTTTTTACTGAACCCACACCGGTCCGCCGTTGAGCATCTCATACTCAACCTCGTCCATATACGCTTTTACCTTATCCGGTTCCACCACGATCGCATACGCAGTCTTCTCTCTCAGCATGGCTCTTTCCATTTCCCACCTTCCGGAGTCCTCATCCATGGTCAGAAATGCCAGTCTTCCGTCCTTTCCTTCCAGCGCAAAATAAATCTTATCTGACGTCTTTTTCAAAAGCGCATTATAGAAGTCCTCTGCGCGGGAACTTGCCGAAAGCTGACTTATGATTCCGATCCCGCCAGCCATGCCGGGAACGATCCGGCTCAAATCCATCCATCTGCTCAGGCAGATCTCATTTGCCTGAAGATAGAGGTTCTCGATATCCAGATCTGTCATCAAGCCTTGTTGTTTCAGGATCTCAAGCCGCTTGCTGAACTCAGCTTTTACATCGGAGTCGACCATTCCGGAGGTGTTTAGATTCTTATAGACCTGATCCGAGGTTCTGTACAACGCACCGGCCAGCGAGTCCATCTTGATATATCCCCGCTGTCCTTTGCCTTCGTTGACATCTATCACCATAGCCTTGACGCCCATGCGTGTGGGACGCTCTGCTTCCCACTCTGCTTCATCGTCGCTCACACACAACAGCGAAAGCGTGTCATGGTATTCAATGGCATGGTATACCAGAACCCCATACTGTTCCTGAACCGCTTTCGCGATGTAGGCATACCGCGGGTCATATGTAATGGTGTCGATCGAGCCGATGACTCCGCCTGTGATATAAGAATAATAAAGCTTTCCCTCCGCAAAATATTTCCGCACCTTCGGGTTCAGTCCGTACAGCTTCTCCAGCTGCGACAGTCTTTCCAACGCTTCTGTCTTTTTCCGTTCCTGTAATGTCATCGTGATTTCTCCTTTTCATTTTATCACATGGTAGCCGTGCAAACCCCTCTGCGCTGCTACCGTGTCTCACTGATAGTCGTGGTTCAGGAACATGGCCTTGATGACCACCACTTCGTCGTATTCCTCCTGCTCCACCTGCACGTCCGCGTTCAGGGATTTCAGGCGAGCTTCCACGGCGTCCAGTGCTTCGGGCACGGTCACGGCACGGCCCTCTTCAATGGCGTCGGTCATCTGCTTGAGCACGATGGGATGGGCGTAGCAGCTGGGCACCGGGAAAGCACCATTGGGGTAGTGCTTTACATACTCCGCCATGGCCGCTTCGGCTCTCTCCGCCCGCTTCATGATGGCGCTATGGTTGTTCTGGGCAGTAGGCATCATGTTGTAGCTGGAGAAGAGGAAGATGGCCGCAAAGCCGAACAGAGCAAAGTAGATGCCGTAGTTGCCTACATGGTTCGTCACCGCATACAGGCCGTAGGCTGCCGACACGATGCCGAACACGAAGATGGCCAGCGCCACATAGCGGTACACCGGCTTGCTCTGCAGCTGGGCGCGCTTGCGGCGCTCGGCGGCGCTGAGCTCTTTGGCAAGCTCCGGCTTTGCCTCCAGATATTCTTTGGCCTTGCGCAGCACCGTCACGCTGTGCTTTGCTTCGTCGGTCAGCTCCGGCAGCTTGCGGGCGGCCTTTTCGGCCTCCTTTTTCTGCAGGGCCTGCTCACCGGCTTCGCTCAGCAGCGGGATCTGCGGCTGCTCTTTGGCCAGCACCTCCAGCAGCTTGTCCACATCGCGCTCGTCCTCGAAGTTGCACTGCTTCTGCTTGCCGCCGTCGTACTCCACCACGAGGTAAGCCATCGAGGCAAACATCCCCTTGCCGGAGAAGCCTCCCTGGCTCATGGCCACCCGCTTGAACACGCGGCTGATGCTGCCATAGGGCAGATAATACCGGCGGTCGATGTAGAAGCTGTTGAGGTAGAGGGCCTTTTTGCCCACGCCGCAGGGGCCGATCTTTTGGCAGGCTTTTTGTCTGCCTCCAGCTCCAGCCGGTCCAGTTTTGCCATGCCCAGTTGTGCGGGTCTGAAAATCATGGGTCGTTCCCTTCTTTGCTTAGATTTGCTTCTATTTTCGCACCTTACCGGTGCAAATGCAACCCCTTTGGCCGCTAAGATTTGCCAAAAAAAAGGTTTGTGCGTTTTCCCAAACTTTCTGCGCTGCAAAAACAACAGCGCCCGCCGCTGTTTGGTTGGGCAGCGGCGGGCGCAGATGGTTCAGTTGAGCAGTGCGGTCAAAGCCTTATGCCTTCTGAGAAGCGGTGTGCTTCTTGGTGGCATAGATGAAGATGGCCAGCATTGCAATTGCGAAGATGATGCCGATGGGGTAAGCAACGGCGGTATTGTAAGCCACCAGCTTGCCGTCTGCATAGGTGTTGATCATCTTGCCCAGGCACTCGGGAGCCAGCACGAAGTAGGTGCAGGACACAGCGCTCATGAAGGTAGCAGGCACAGCGGTGATCCAGTAGTTCTTCTTCTCCTGGAAGAGGTACATGGAAGCAGCCCACAGAACGATCATAGCCAGAGTCTGGTTGGTCCAGCTGAAGTAGCGCCAGATAACGGTGTAGTTGATGAAGCCCAGTGCGTTGCCGATGCCCAGGAAAGCGCCGACGCCCAGAACGGGGATGCAGAGCTTCAGGCGGTTTGCGTAGCTGTCCTGGTCGATCTTGAACCAGTCGGCCAGGGTCAGACGAGCGGAACGGAAGGCAGTATCACCAGAGGTGATGGGGCAGATGACCACGCCGATCATTGCCAGAGCCACGCCCACATTGCCCATGGTCTTGAGGCAGACGTCGTAGATGGCGGCAGACTGACCGGCGCTCAGAGCCTCGGCCAGACCGGTCATCTTACCGTCGGTGATGGTGTACAGAGCGCAGCCTGCTGCAGCCCAGATCAGAGCGATGACGCCCTCGCAGACCATAGCACCGTAGAACACGAAGTGGCCCTGCTTCTCACTCTTCATGCAGCGAGCCATCAAAGGCGACTGGGTGGAGTGGAAACCGGAGATAGCACCGCAGGCAACGGTGATGAACATGAAGCTCCAGATCGGGGTGCCCGACGGATGCATGCTGTGGAAGTTCGACCACAGTTCGGGGATGGTGTAAGCGGGGTTGGTGAAGATACCAATGATAACGCCCACAGCCATGATGATCAGGCAGATGCCGAACACGGGGTAGATCTTACCGATGATGGCATCAATGGAGATAAAGGTTGCGATGAAGTAGTACACCAGGATGATGATCAGCCAGAACAGGGTGGTGGTCACCATGCCGGACAGGCCGCCGTTCTTGCACAGGGTGACGATCAGGCCTGCGGGACCGACTGCGAACACGGTACCAACCATGATCAGCAGCACAACAGAGAACACACGCATGATGTTCTGCATGACAGGTCCGAGGTATCTGCCGGTGACCTCAGCGATGGATGCGCCGTCATTACGCTCGCTCATCATGCCGGAGAAGTAGTCGTGGACGCCACCTGCAAAGATGGTGCCGAAGGTGATCCACAGGAATACCACAGGGCCCCACAGAGCACCCTGCAGTGCGCCGAAGATGGGGCCGAGGCCCGCGATGTTCAGCAGCTGGACCAGGAACAGCTTCCACTGGGGCATCACAACGTAGTCAACACCATCGTTGATGCGCACAGCAGGCGTTTCACGGTCGTCCGGGCCGAAGGTGTTGTCCACGATCTTACCATAGACAAAGTAGCCCACGATCAGGATCGCCAGACAGAGTAAGAAACTGATCATACCAGAAACCTCCTTTTTGATTTCAAGCCGCCGGTGTTCGTATTTGCGACCTCACCGGGGCTCTGACCAATCTCTGGCTTCATGTTAACACTTATTTCATAAATGTGTTAATATTTTTCTGGTATGGTTCCCATATCAAAAAGTATATACATCCATACTTCGTCGGAATATTGTCAGCTGTTTTTAAACGAATCACCGGCAAAATTTCTCATCCGATGGCAAAAGACCTTTTCCGGAATCGTGCAGAATCCCCCCTCTGCCAAAGTTTTCGGCCCGTTTTTGTGCAAGGTGTTCAATTTTGTCCAAAAATCTCCTATTCGTGCAATTTTGTTGCACAAGAAAGCCCCCCTCCGCCGGGATGGGACCGGTGGAGGGGCTTCGGAGAAACCGGGAAGGTGTCGGCTGCCTTCCGGGGAGATCAGGCTTTTGCCGCGCTCTTCTTGGTCGCGTGGATAAAGATGGCCAGCATGGCCACGGCAAAGAGGACGCCGACGGGATATGCAACAGCGGTGTTGTAGATGGTAGCGCCCTCAGCGGTCTTGCTGTTGAGGATGCTGCCAAGGCACTCAGGAGCCAGAACGAAGTAGGTGCTGGACACGGCGCTCATGAAGGTAGCGGGAACAGCGGTGATCCAGAAGTTCTTCTTTTTCTTTAAAGTTGCAGCTCCGTTTCTTTTTTGCGCTTTTCTGCACACAAAAACAGCCGGAACGACACATCGTTCCGGCTGTGGGGTCAAATTTCTTTGCCGATCCCGGCGGTTTTTGCGGTCCTGGTTTTTACCAGTTCTTAACCGGTCTGCCCCTTACTTTACGGTCAGGGCCGCCTGACGGCGCAGCAGCTCGATGAACTTTTCTTCCTCCGGGCGCAGCCCGCCCTTGTCCGGGTACACCAGCACATCCCGCATACGCTGGTTCTGGGCCGGGCATTTTTTCAGCACCAGATGGTACTGTTCCAGTGCCCGCTGTGGCATGGGCGACGCCCACATGTAGGCCGTGGGCAGGCTCTGCAGAATGGAAAACTGGCTGCACCGCTCGTACACATGCACCCGACGGTTCTCGTTCACCTGCCAGCGCAGGCTGCTGCCCTCCTCGCCCGGCAGCTGGAAGTCATCGTGCAGCACCTCGGTGTAGCGGTTCAGCTCGGCCAGGTCATGCACCTCGTGCCGGGCCAGAGGGCTGTCGCGGTTCACCAGCAGCCGGTACTCAAACTCCATGATCTGCTCCCGGTGCAGCCCGCGCCGGGCACAGTAGCGGCGGTAATAATCCTCATCCTCCTCCGCGTAGCGCAGCAGGGCCAGATGATAGCCCCGCCGCAGTACATGGTCCAGCGCTTCCATGGAGCCGGATTCCCGGATATGCACCCGCAGCTGCTCGCTGCCCGCCGCCTGCTGCAAAAAATCCACCGTCGCGTAAGAGGCATAGGTGGCATGGGGCAGGGCCACCCGCAGCTCTGCGCACTCGCCCTGCCGACGGCGGGCGTCAGCGTCCAGCCGGTCCACCTCCTGCAGCACCCGCGCGGCCTGCTCGATGAACCGCCGCCCCTGCTCGGTGGGAATCATGCCGGTGGACGAGCGCTCAAAGATGCGCAGGCCGTATTCCTCTTCCAGATTCTTCAGCGCCTTGCTCACGTTGGGCTGGGCGGCGTACATCTGCTTTGCCGCCGCGCTCACCGAGCCCCACTTCATGATGGCCACCAGATAACGAAGTTCCGTAATATTCATGCTGTTCCCCGTTTTGTGTGATACTGTTTATTGTATCAATTTCCCTGCCGCACTGTCAAGCCGCCGGGGTGGAAAAGACCCGGCAAAGGAACCTCTTGCACGGCGGCAGCCGGTTGCGCTATAATACGATTATACTTACCATAAATGCAAAGGAGCGCTGTGCCATGCCGGAATACCGTGTGCTGCGCATCGAAGAGCAGATGTACGGCTGTGAGGAACTGCCCGCCGGGCAGCCTGTGCTGTGCGATGTGGTGCTGGAGGGCACCGACGGTGCCTGCTGCACCCTGCCCTACCCGGACAAAGAACTCACCCGGCTGGGCATCGACGAGGGCAGCCGGGTGCACCCTGCCGGACGGCACCCTGCAGAAGATCTCGGAGGAACTGTTATGAATCAGATCAGAACTTCGGCCCTCATCGGTCTGGGGGCCCTTGGCATCCTGTTCGGGCGCAAAATGCCCGGCGTGCAGGTGATTGCCGACGAAGCCCGCATTGCCCGCTACGCCGCCCAGCCGGTGGTCTGCAACGGCGAGGAATGCCGGTTTTCTTACGTCACCCCGGCCCAGGGCAAGCCGGTGGACCTGCTTCTGGTGGCGGTGAAGGCCACCGTGCTGGACCAGGCCATTGCCGACATGAAGAACTTTGTGGGCCCCGACACCATGATCATCAGCGTGCTGAACGGCATCACCAGCGAGGAGCACATTGACGCAGCCTATCCCGGCCACACCCTGTGGAGCGTTGCCATCGGCATGGATGCCACCCGCACCGGGCGCACGCTGGTGTTCAATCAGGCAGGCAAGATCCAGTTCGGCGAGCGGGACGGTGCTATGACCGGCCGTGTGCAGGCCGTGGCCGACTATCTGGACGCCTGCGGCATCGCCAACGAGCCCTGCAGGGACATCCTTTACAAGCAGTGGAACAAGCTGATGGTGAACGACGGTCTGAATCAGGCAGCCGCCGCCTTTGACCTGACCTACGGCGGGCTGTGCCGGTCGGCTGAGGCACAGGCCAAGATGCACGAGGCCATGCAGGAGGTCATCCGGCTGGCGAACCTTGAGGGCGTGCCCCTGCCCCGCGACAACGACGAGCAGTTTTTGCGCACTGCCATGCCCACCTTCAACCCCGATGGCATGCCCAGCATGCGGCAGGATGTGCTGGCAAAGCGTCCCACCGAGGTGGAGGAATTTGCCGGTGTGGTGCGCCAGCGGGCCAAGAAGTACGGGATGCCCACCCCTGCCAACGACTTTTTCTACACCCGCATCCGCGAGATCGAGGCGGGCTACTGCAAGTAAGGAGGACTTTATGGACCTGAATCACGCTCTGCGTTTTCTTGGCTTTCCGGAAGATGAGATCCCCGCTCTTCTGGAAGAGGCCAACGCCTATGACCCCGCCCTTCTGGAGCGGGCTTTTTGCAGACGAAGCCATGGAGTGTCTCCCATCCGGCTGCGCAAAAAGCTGCTCGGCACCGGCCTGAGCGCCAGCTTTGTATTCCACCTTGCCATGCGGAATGTGTTCCTTTTGGTCCATTGTTCCCCTCTGGAAACATTCCGCACCGTTCTGGGCAGCGACTGGGGCGATATTCTCAACGAAAACCACGAGCGACATGCTTTTGGTGACGAGCGCGTTTACGACTTTCTGGACCGGCTGACCACTGACCATCTGACAAGTGACATCACGGACCTCTGCGATACGATCCGGGACGAACTGCGCACCGACGAAGAGTCCGAGTAAGGAGCTGCCATGCACAAGCTGTATTTTACCCGCCACGGCGAGACCGTGTGGAACGTGGAAAACAAGATCTGCGGCATGACCGACAGCCCCCTCACCGAGCGGGGCCGGGCGCAGGCCCGGGCCCTGGGCCAGAAGGTAAAGGCCGGCGGCTATGCCATCGACGAGATCCTGTATTCTCCCCTGTCCCGCGCCGCCGACACGGCAAAAGCCATTGCCGATGCCACCGGCATCCCCGCCCGGTGTGAGCCGCGCCTGCGGGAGCAGTGCTTTGGCAAGTACGAGGGCACACCCCGCAACGGCGAGAAGTTCCGCATTTCCAAGACCCACTTTGCTGACCGCTACGACGGCGGCGAGAGCATGATGCAGCTGGCCCAGCGCATCTACAACCTGCTGGACGAACTGCGGGACCAACCGGACAAGACCTACCTGTTGGTGGCCCACAACGGCATCGCCCGGGTGGTGGAATCCTACTTCCACGACATGACCAACGAAGAATACGCCCTGGCCGGCATCCGCAACTGCGAGCTGGTGGAGTATCATTTTGAGTAAGTAAGCGGGAGGAATCACTATGGCGAACGAGTCCCTGAATAACAATGAGAAATTGCCCGGAATTTTGATTTTATTCTGTATTAGCACTGTTCTTGGTTTTTGTATAATCTCGCCTCTGTTCTTACCATGAACAATCAATTTCAATGGTTTTATGCTTGTTATTTGATTTTCCCAATCATCGAACTCTTTGGAATTTATAAGCATTCCAACAAAATTCTTCTCTGTGGATTTTATGGCACTGTTCTTTTCCGTATGATAGAATACTCCTATGCCGGTTACGCATATGGTTTCGACAACCTATTTTCTACTTTTGGAACCAACATTGCCGGGTATCTCACTAGCATTGCTATATGGTGGAGTTATTTTTATTTTAGCAAGAAGTCTGCCGTCTATTTCCGCGTAGATAGAACAACTTCATTAAAAGGCTTCTTTCCCCGTCCTGTTTCTTCAACCCCTTCTTCCACCCTTATTTCTAAAAGCGCCATTTCTACCGCCCCTACAGATTCAAAAAATCTTTCAGACGCGCGAACTTCTTCAGCTAGTCTTCCTGCTAGCGCTTCTGTTCGTCCAAATCATCACTTTAAAATCGTAAGTTTTATTCTTTTACTTACTTCTGCCGTCTTCATTGCGCTTAACCTTTATCAGTATAGTCTCTATCAGTCTTCTCTCTCCAAAATTCAATCACTTTCTACTGAAAATCAATCCTTATCAGACGAAAATAAAAAATTGCAGGAAGATATCACCGCCCTAGAAAGCGAAAACGACTCACTACAAGCTGCTCAAAGCGATTTGTATGTCAATTCCATGCAATTCTACTCTCTAACAAATCAAATCCGATTTATTCTAGACGATGGGACAAAAGTTTATCACACATATGATTGTCCCATTTATCAAAATTATTCTGGTTCTTTTTGGATTCACAATCCTGAATACAAAATTATTCTGGTTCTTTTTGGATTCACAATCCTGAATACTGTGAATATCTCGGCTATTCTCCCTGTTCTGTTTGTTCTTAGTTTCGTCTTATCCTGTAAAAACACAAGGGGCTGTTGCAAAATAAAAATGTGATAGCAACTTGTACAAAGAAATAGTGCAAAAACAGAAACCCGGAACCCTTTTTTGAGCCGTTTTGGCCCTGAAAAGGTTCCGGGTTTTGTGCATATTTTTTTTCAGAGAGCTATTTTGCAACAGCCCCTTATCATAATGAATTTCTTTAACCCTTATACAGCCCGAACAGCTTCAGCAGTTTCTGCCAGAAAGTCAGCGCCACGGGGCGGCCTCCGGCTCTGCCGCCGGGGCCGGGGCCTCGATGGCCACCGTCTGCAGGGCGAACTGCACGGCGGAAACATCGGTGTTCTCGGCAGAGGTAAAGCTCTCCACCTCGCTGCTGCTGTTCAGACCGGCCAGCAGGATGTCCAGCTGGGCACCCATGTCGATGCCGGAAACGCTGCTGCGCAGCTCGCCGGTGCCGCCCGTCAGCTGGGCTGCACCGTCGGTCAGCTGCTGCAATCCGGCTTTCAGCTGGGCCACGCCGTCGGTGTAGGCGTTCAGACCGCTGTCCAGTTGGCCGTACTGGCTGGCCAGCTGGTTCACGCCGTCGGTCAGCACCGAAAGGTTGCCCAGCATCCCGGTAGGGCATTGGCCAGCTGACGCACCCCGGCATCGAACTGCCCGTACTGGCTGTTCAGGGTGCTGCTGCCCGCGTGCAGCTGGGCCACACCGTCGTGCACCGTGTTCAGGTAGGTCTCCATCGCGTCGATGTTGGCGCTGGAGCCCTTCAGCAGCAGGATGACGTCCTTGAGCTGGGGCATCACCCTGGCCAGCTGTTCCAGCTGCTCCATAGCTTTCGCGTTGCCGTCCTTCAGCTGGTCCAGGTCCAGCCCGTTTTCCTTCAGGATCGCCTTGTAAGCGTCGTAACTCACCTGCTCATCCAGCTGGGCGGCACCGGCGTCCAGCTGGGCAATGCCGTTCTGGATCCGGGTGGAGGCATCCAGCAGGGTGTTCAGCTCGTCGGTGGAGGCAGAGATGCCGTTCAGCGCGGTCTGCATCTGGGTCAGGGCCGCCTTGACCTTGGCGGACCCGCCGGTCAGCTCGCCGGAATTGCCGTTCAGGGTGTCGATGCCCGCCTGCACCTGCGCAATGCCGTCTGCCAGCGCGTTGGCACCATCGTCCAGCTGCACGGAACCGCTCTGCAGCTGTTCCAGCATCCCGGTCAGGTCGGCCCCGTCCAGGTCGAGGTTCAGCCGGAGCTTCACGCCGTTCAGCGAGATGGCGTTCATGGCAAAGTCGGTCACGTCGGCGGTCACGGTCACGTCGCTGTCCGAACCTGGCAGCAGGATGTAGGAGAGCTGCTTGTTGCTGCCCACATTGGCCATGGTGGCCCCATCAGCCACGATGTTCTGTGCCCGGTCGGTGTCCAGCGTCATGGTCACCTGCAGGGCATACTGGTCAAAGAAATCTCCGGTGCAATCCGGGTTGCGGCTCACCTGCAGGCGGATGGCCAGCGCACCGCTTTTGCCTCCCAGCTCTTCCGGGGCGATCTCGGCCCCGTCCAGCGTGTAGGTCAGCTTCACGAGCCACGGCAGGGCCGTGGCGGCGTCCATGGTGCCCTCATAATAGAGCTTGCCGTCCTCGGCAACTGCAGCGGTGATGGTGTCGCCGCGGTGCTCCAGCGGGTCGGTGGTGGTCATGTTGCGCACGGCGGTGTAGCTGCCGTGGTCCGTGACGGTGTCCCCCGCCTGCACGGCAAAGCTGTTCACGGCATACACGCCGGTCACGGTGCCGGACGCATCCAGATTGGCATAGATGACCTCTTCCTTGGCAGAGGCCGCAAAGGCCGGCAGCGCCGCCCAGGCCAGCAGGCAGCCTGCCAGCACCAGCGCCGATGCCCGGCGCACAATCTTCTGTTTCATCTCGTCAAGCCTCCTTCGGCTGTTTTTTCGGTTTGATGATGAGCGGGTCGGCCAGATACAGATAGCCCGGCAGAGCCAGCAGCACGATGGCCAGCGACACCAGACCGCCCACACCCAGGAAGTTGCCCAGCTGGCCCAGCAGCTGGTTGGTGGAGATGGCCCCCATCAGGAAGCCCACCACCGCCAGCGCACTGCCCGTGGTGATCACCGAGGTGGTCACGGTGGACACGGTGGCGGCAATGGCCTGCTTTTTGTCCAGCGTCTCGCGGAACTCCTGATACCGGTCCGAGAACAGGATGGCGTAGTCTACCGTCGCACCCAGCTGGATGGTGCTGATGATGAGGTAAGCAATGTAGAACACATGGCGGCCCCGGAAATACGGGATGGCCAGATTGATCCAGATGGCGGTCTCGATGCTCAGCACCAGAATGACCGGCAGCAGCAGCTGACGCTTCATGAGCAGCAGGATCAGGAACACCGCGCCGATGGCCAGCAGATTCACCTTGACCATGTCGGCGGTGATGGTGTCCATCAGGTCGTAGGTGCTCACGCCCTGCCCGGCCAGATCATACGCATCCGGGTAATACTGCTGCACCGTGGCACGCACTTTTTCCACCAGCGCAAAGGCCGCGTCGCCCTCGGTGTCGGCGTTCACGGTGAGCACCATGCGGGTGTAGCCGCCGGACACCAGCAGTTTCAGGGTGGCCGGCGGCACGAACTCCGACGGGATGGACGCGCCCGCATTGTCCACATAGGACAGAACGCCCGTCACCTCCGGGATGGCGTGCAGCGCATCCGAAAGCTCGGCCTGGGTGGCGGTGTCGCCCTCCGGCACCAGCACCACCCAGGTATCGCCCTTGCCGAACGTCTCTTCGATGGCGGCGGTATCGGCACCCAGACGGGTGTTGGTGCCGAACATATGGGCGGCACCGTAGTAGTATTCGTTGTTGTTGGAGGCCAGATAGCTGGGCACCATGATGACGGCCAGCGCCAGCGCCGCCGGCAGCATGATGCGGGACACAAACCGCCCGAACTTGTCAAAGCCGGGCAGCAGAGGCTTGTGGTGGGTCTTATCCATCCACGGGTAACACACCAGCGTCAGCGCAGGCATGAAGGTGAACACGGTGACAAGGCTCAGCACCACGCCCTTGCCAGCGCAAGGCCCAGATCCGGGCCGATCTGGAACTGCATGAGCACCAGTGCCAGAAAACCGATGACCGTGGTCAGGCCGCTGGACAGGATGGACCCGGTGGATTTGCACAGGGCCTCCACCATGCAGTCCTCCGCGCTGGCGTCCGGGCGCGCGGCCCGGCACTCGGCAAAGCGGTGGATGAGGAACACCGAGTAATCCAGCGACACGGCCAGCTGCAGGATGCTGCCGGCGGCGTTGGTCACAAAGGAAATGGTGCCGAACATCAGGTTGGTGCCGTTGTTGATGAGGATGGCCGCCCCCAGGCCCGCCAGCACCAGCAGCGGCTCCACCCAGGAATCGGTGGTCAGGATCAGGATGAACAGCACATACACCACCGCGATGGCGGCGATCTTTGCCACCTCGGTCACGGTGGAGTTGGTGGCAACGGCAGTGGAGACCGCGGTCCCGGCCAGGGCATTGTCCTCCCCGATCAGATCCCGCACGGCAGCCACGGCTTCCAGACGCTTCTCGTCCTCCACCGTCACGGTGAACAGGGCGCAGCCATCCTTATAATAGCTCTCCACCGTGGCGGTGTCCTGCATCTGCAAAGGCACTGTCACATCCAGACTGTCGTCCAGCCAGGTCACGGCCTCCACGCCGTCGATGGCGGCAAGTTTTTTTCTTTGTAGTCCAGCGCCTCGGGCACCGTGACGTCCCGCACCATGACCCGCATGTTGGGGATGCCGCCGGTAAAGGCGCCGTTCATCAGCTCCAGTACAATGGTGGAGGGTGAGTCCGGCGGCAGATAGTCGTTGATGTCGTAGTCCACCTGCACCGCCCGGGAAGCAAACACGCTCAGCACGGCGGCCAGCACGAACGCGGCCAGCACCGCTCTGCGCCGGTGCACGATGGCGGTATAGAATCGTTTCAGCAAAACAGGAAAACTCCTTTCCGGAAAAATAACAAAACTGTTTATCATTCTAACAGGTCTGATAAAAATGGAAAAGAGATATTTTATGAATTTTCGCTTTTGGGCGTATTTTTTGCTCTTGACAAATAAATGGATTCTGCTATACTTTTTTCGGTCATCGGAGGACCGTTTCCAACGTAATTTGGACGGGCCGGATAAGATGCCGTGCAGACAGCGCCCCGCCGGAGGCTTCCTTGCCGTAGTGAGGAAGAAGAGGAAGGCCGGGCGTGCACTCACGGAGCTTATCCGCCCCGTTTTTTTCCTGTCGAAAGGAGTTTTTCGTGTCCAAGCAAAAAATCCAACTGTCGGATCACTTTACCTACCCGCGCCTGCTGCGGTTCGTGCTGCCCGCCGTGGGCACCATGCTGTTCACCTCCATCTACGGCATCGTAGATGGCCTGTGCGTGTCCAACTTTGTGGGCAAAACGGCCTTTGCGGCGGTCAACCTGATCATGCCGCTGCCCCAGCTGCTGGCCACCATCGGCTTTCATGCTTGGCACCGGCGGCTGCGCCATCGTGGGCATCACGCTGGGCGAGGGCGACCGGGAAAAGGCCGACCGCTACTTTACCATGTTCCTGCTGGCCGCCGCCATCTCCGTCTCGGTGCTGGCCGTGCTGGGGCTTGTGTTGCTGCGGCCCATTGCCATCCTGCTGGGTGCCAAGGGCGAGATGCTGGACTATGCCGTCCGTTATGGCCGCATCCTGATGCTGTCGCTGCCCACCTTTGCGCTGCAGAACATGTTCCAGAGCCTCTTCGTCACCGCCGAAAAGCCGCATCTCGGCTTTTACTTCACGGTGGCTGCCGGCTGCACCAACATGGTGCTGGATGTGCTGATGGTGGGCGTCTGGGGCTGGGGCGTAGAGGGTGCCGCCATTGCCACCTTCCTCAGCCAGATCGTGGGCGGCCTGCTGCCGATCTTCTACTTCCTCGACCACAAGAATACCAGCCGCCTGCACCTGTGCAAAACGCAGCTGTACAGCAAGGTGCTGCTGGACGCCTGCATCAATGGCTCCTCCGAGCTGATGACCAACCTGTCCATGTCTCTGGTGAACATCCTGTACAACTACCAGCTGCTGCGCCTTGCCGGGGAAAACGGCGTGGCCGCCTACGGCGTCATCAGTACGCCTGCTTCCTGTTCATTGCCGTGTATGTGGGCTACGCCTTCGGCAGTGCGCCCATCGTCAGCTTCCACTACGGTGCAGGCAACCGTGCCGAGGTGCACAACCTGTATGAAAAGAGCCTGCGGCTCATTGCGGTGGTGGCCGTCACCCTGACCGCCGCATCCATGGTCATCATCCCCTATGTGGCACGGTTCTTCGTGGGCTACGACCCGGAGCTGCTGGCCCTGACCAGCCGGGCCTTCCGGCTGTACGCCCTGAGCTTTGTCATCATGGGCTTCAATGTCTACGGCTCCTCCTTCTTCACCGCGCTGGGCGACGGCGTGACCAGTGCGCTGATCTCCTTCCTGCGCACGCTGGTGTTCCAGATCGCGGCGGTGCTCATCCTGCCCGCCATTCTGGGCATTGACGGCATCTGGCTGGCCGTGACCGCCGACGAACTGGCTGCCCTGGCCGTGAGCGCCGCCATGCTCCTTACCAAGGACAAGGTGTTCCATTACGAAAGGCATAAGATTCTCCCCTGCTTTCTGCGAAACGGCGAAAAGCAGGGGATTTTTTTGGTGATTCTGGCTCTGCCGCCGGGGCGAGAATCGTGCTAGAATGGGCATAGCTTTTATTCACCGTTTTGTGAGGAAGAACTATGACGTTATTTCTGACCAGCAGCCCCAGTGGCTGCCCCTTTGAGCCGGGCCCGGCCATTCCGGTACTGGACAGACGCAATCATTTTCTGGAAAACCTGCGGGCCGTCTGGCCGGACCACGCCGTGCTGGGCCTTGCCATTGCGGCAGACCCCCATGCATACGAGCAGAACGACGAGATGTGCCGGGTGTTCCTGCAGAGCTTTGCGAATGCCCACCTGCCCCTGACCGAACTTGTGCCCTGCGACGCCCGCAATCAGGAAGAGATCGGCACCCTGCTGCCCCGCAGCGGCTTTGTGATGCTGTGCGGCGGGCATGTGCCCACCCAGAACCACTTTTTGCTCAGCTGGGCCTGCCGGGGCTTTTCCACGGCTACCACGGCATCGTGATGGGCGTGAGTGCCGGCAGCATGAACGCCGCCCACATCGTGTACGCCGCGCCCGAGGAACCGGGCGAAGCCGCCGACCCCCACTACTCCCGCTGGATGAACGGCCTTGGCCTGACCGAGACCCGCATCCTGCCCCACTACCAGTTCATCCGGGAGCACATCCTGGACGGACAGCGGATGGAGGACATTGCCCTGGCCGACAGCAGAAAACGGCATTTCCTCGCCCTGCCGGACGGCTCCTATCCTGTGCGCCTGATGTGCTCCGACGGGCACGAAGCATTGTACGGCAAAGCCTGGTACTTTGCGGACGGCACCCTGGAGGAGATCAACGAGGACGAGGACGTTCTGCCGCTGCGATAAGCAAACAAAAAAGAAGCACGCCGCAGCGTGCTTCTTTTTTGTTTAGGATGCTCTGGCGCACATCTCATTCCGCCGACAGGCGGACAAAGGGCGCGATGGCGTTCACGTCGCCGTGGCGCACGATGGAATAGGTGATGTCACAGTAGGGCTGGATGGCGGTGCTCTTCTCGACGGTGGAGATGAGCAGCACCTGCAGCTGCATCCGGCGGAACAGCTCCATCATGGGGCGGATGCGGTCGCTGGTCATCTTGCTGAAGGCTTCGTCCAGCAGCACCAGACGGATGCTGTTCTCGCTCTTCTGGTAGATCTGGAGCAGCGACGCGCAGATGGCCACATAGAAGGGGGCCTGATTCTCGCCGCCGGAGGAATCGCGGCTGACCCGGGACAGGTACGCCTGCTGGCCGGTGACCCGGTTCGTCACCTTGATGTCATAGTCCAGATAGGTGCGGTAGTCCACATAGTCCGACAGGGTCACGCCGCCGGTGCGGCCCTCCTGCCGGGCGCGGGTGTTCTCGTCCACATCCGCCATGATCTTTTCCATCAGCGCATCCACCTGCCGCTCGTAGGCGGGGTCGGCGGTGGCGGCAAGGTTGTCCAGCGAGTCGCCCTCGGTCATCTGCTGGTTGCCCTTGTCCACGATGACCTGATAGAACGCGGCCAGCTGCGGGTCCCGGCTGGGGCCCAGCTCGAAGCGGTAGACTTCTTCGCCGTAGGTCAGCTGTTCCATCACCTTGTTCAGCTCCCGGAATTGCCGCCGGGCATTGAAGATGTCGTCCTTCATGCGGAACAGGATGTCCTTGCGGAAGCGGTCCTTGCAGTCCCGCTGGGCCTGTTCCAGACGGGCGGCATAGCGTTCCAGATCGATGCGCACAAGGCTCTCGTGCTGGGCGCGGTACTGGTCCAACCCCGCAAGGCCCAGCGGATAATCGCACACATAGTGCTCGTTGTAGGCTTTCTGGGCCGGTTCCAGCGTGCCGGTGAGGTAGACGGCCAGTGCGTCGTCCAGCTTGGCCTGCGCCTTTTCCGCAGCCTGTGCGGCGGCGCGGGGCTTATCTGCCGGGGCCAGCGCCAGCATCCGGGTGCGGGCCAGCGGCTCCACCAGCGGATGCGCCGCAAAGAAGCTCCGGGCGGCATCGGCGCTCTGCTGTGCCGTTTCCCCTGCCTTTTTCTGCTCTGCTTCGCAGGAGGCGATCTGTTTTCGCACACGCGGATGTCGCCGCCCGCCTGCTCCACAGCGGTGCGGGCGGCTTCCCAGGCGGCTTCCCGCGTTTCTTCCTCGCGGTACATCTCCTGCAGCAGGGGTTCTCGCGGTATTCGGCCAGCTTGCCCTCCTGTTCGGCCACCGCATTCCGGGCTTTTTTCGGCGGCGGTGCGGGCCTCCCACAGGTCGGCCAGCTGCTGCGGCGCGGTGCCGCGCTGGAAGTTCTGGTACTGGTCGTAGGCGGTTTTCAGGTTCTGCTCGGTCTGGGCGGCGGTGCGGGTGCGCTCGGCCAGAGCTTCCAGCTCTTCGGCCAGTGCCCCGGCGCGGGCGCGGCGGGCTTCCAGGCCGATATAACGCTGCGGGGTGCGCAGGCGCTCCAGCCGGAAGGGATGGTGCCGCAGCAGGTCGCGGGTGGCGCTGTCCGGGTACTGTTCCAGTGTTTCAGGGGTGTCGCAGCAGACGATGCGCCGCAGGATGGTGTCGGCGTACTGGGCCGCCAGCGGGTTTTCGCTGGTGACCTGTGCCGCCAGACTGTCCGCCGGGGCAGTCTCGGCATGGCGGTTGGCCTTGCGGATGCCCGGGGTGTCCAGCAGGCTGATGGGGCCTACCTTGTCCTTCAGGGCCACAAAGGCGCTCTTGGCGGCCTCGTAGTGGGCGGGCGGCACAAGGATGTCGAGCCGGCGGTCGCCCAGGCAGGCTTCCACGCAGTCCTGCCAGCTCTCGTCCGCCACGGCCAGCAGCTCACAGAAGATCTTGGCGTCCGGCTGCATGCCCCGGCTCTTGAGTTCCGCATTCACGGCATCCCGCACACGGGTGGCGGCATCGCCGTGGGGTACACCCACTTGCCGCCGGACACGGCATCCAGCTCGGCGCGCTTGTCCGCCTGCTCTTTGCGCAGGGCGGCGGTGTTCTGCCGGGCCGCAAAGTAGGCTTCTTCCAGCGGTTTTTCCTGCGCGGCAAGCCAGTCGGTGAGCTGCGGCAGGGTGTCGGCGGTGAGGTTTTCCAGCTTCCAGCCGGAAGCAAACCCGCTGCGGCGCAGGGCTGTGAGCAGGGCTTCGGCCTTGGATGCGGCATCCTCGGCCTGCGCGGCTTTGCGGGCGGCGGCATCCTGCGCCGTCTTGCGGCGGGACAGCTCTTCCTCCATGGCATCCAGTGCCCGGCCCTCGCCGCTGGCACCGGCTGCGCTGTGGGCGGAAAGATAGGCCCGGCGGGCTTCCGCTTCGGCATTTTTGGCCTCGGCATAGCGGGCGTTCAGGGCCTCCAGCTGGCGGTGTCCGGCGTCCAGATGGCCCTGCCACACGTCCTGTTCCCCGCCGTCGGCAGCGGCGCGGGCCAGCAGGGCCGCGCCCCGGTTCACAAGGGCTTCGGTCTGCTTTCCGGCGGCTTCGCGGCCATAGTTCACGATCTCTTCCAGTGCATCGGCGCGGGTCTGTGCCTCGGCCAGCACGGCGTGCAGATTTTCCAGTTCCAGCCGGTCGCCCTGCAAAGCGTCCAGATCCAGCTCCGGCTGCGGCAGGATGTATTGGTACAAAAACTCCCGGAAGTTGGGGATCTCGTCCATGCTGGTGCCCATCTGGAACACCTCGTTGAACTTTTTGCCCAAGGGGCTGGAGGCGCGCCCGATGCCCAGCGCACGGCAGATGCGGTCCCGCGCCTCGCTGGGGCTGCGGGTGTAGGAAAGACGGCCTGTTTCGGGCTTGAAGTCCTCCTTGGCGCTGGGTGCGCCGGTGCGCGGGTCGATGAAGGGCAGCTGTTCCAGCGTGCAGCCGTCCTCGGAGAGGTACCAGGTCTGGTCGCCGGGGTGCAGCTCCTGCATGGGGCCTTCCGACTCCACACGCACCGCGATGACAAAGGGGCGCGCTTGAGACTGTCGTAGAACTCCGCGCCGATGTAGGCTACGGTATGGCCGGGGCGGCGGTAAGCGTTTTCCCCGCGCTGCTTGGCGTGGACCGAGCCCTGCAGGGTGCGGCCGCTTTTTTATTGCCCAGGGCATTGAAATTGCGGTTGGTGGTCAGGCAGTAGCGGATGGCGTCCAAAATCGTGGTCTTGCCCACGGCGTTGACGCCGATCATATAGGTCAGGCGGGCACAATCAAAGGTGACGTTTTCAAAGTTGTGCCAGTTGATGAGTCTCAGGCGTTTTAATTCGATCATTCTTCTGCCTCCCCTGCTTCGGTGTCTGCGCCCTCCGGGCGCTCGTACAGGCCAAGCTCGGTGCGGGTGCGGGCGCTCTCTGCCGCTGCGTCGGCAAGGTCGGCATCCGGCAGGGCCAGCAGCACGGTCGGGAACACCTCGATGCGGCTGTCCAGCCCGGAGAGCCGCCCCACCGGTCGGGCCAGATTGTACCGGCGCAGGGTGCGCATCAGGTTTTCCAGCGTCTGCTGGTCCAGCCTGCAGGGGCAGGTTCATCTTCTGCAGCTCGGTCTGCACCTCTTCCACCGTCACCAGCACCTCATCGGCATTGGCGGCAAGGCTCTCGCGCTTTTGCAGATACAAAAGCCGCAGCACCAGCAGCAGGATGCTCTCGTATTTCAGCAGCCGGGCCTGACTGCCCTCATGGCCGTTGACAAGGGCCGCCGCCTGCAGCGGGGCCGGGTAAAGCAGCACCGCATAACCCAGCGGCGTGAACACCGCCCGCACCTCGGGCAGATGATCCTGCACATAGAGATATTTTGCCCGCTGATCCTCCACGCTGCCCAGCACGAAGCAGTGGTTGAGCAGGTAGTTTGCGGTCTCTTCCAGCATGTTAATCGTTGCCATCGTTTTCCTCCTTGCGGCGGGTCAGGACAAAGTCCTCGAACCGGAAGCCGCCGCGCTCCACCCAGTTGCCCGTGAGCCGGATGTCATAGTTCCGGTGCGGCGACTGGGAATAGGTATGCAGGCCGATGATGCGGGCAAAATCGCCCGGATATTCCTCCGCCAGGGTGGATGCCTCCACCTGCGGGCGGGCAGCCAGTGCCTGCTGTGCCAGCAGGGCCACGTTCTCTTCGGTGACAGCCAGCCGGGGGTAGTCCAGCAGCAATTGCTGTTCTTTGCGCAGCTGGTCCGGGTCCAGCGTTTCCGCCTGCACCGGGGCCAGCGGGGCCGCCGTGCGGGGCGCGGCCGGCGGGTACAGGAACTTTTTCGCCAAAGGCAGCCGCCGGGTACAGATGCAGATGGGCGGCCACCGGGCCGTCATCCGGCTCAAAGAGCTGGTCCGGGGTGCGGATGTCCTCGGCGTAGCGGCGCAGCAGGGCCGTGACGCTGCCCTGAGACGAGCGGTCGCTCAGCAGCAGGAACTGTGCCCGCTGCACGGCCCGCTTGCGGTAGCGGATGTGGCTGGCGTCGATCTCCCGGATGAGGGTGCTCATCTCTTCCAGCGCGTCCCGCTGCTGCTGGATGATGGCCCGCACACGGGGCGCGGCCTCGCCGGGCGCAGCGCTCCACACGGGCGTAATCCAGTGCCAATTGGGGCAGATACGCTTCCTCGCAGGCGTCCAGCCCTTCCTCCAGATAGGCGCGGTAATTGAAGAGGTTATCACTGGTCTTGAAGCGATGGTAAGCCGCCGCCACCACCTTTTCTTCGTACTGGTCAAACAGCTCCAGCACTTCCTGCGGGGTGCGGTTGCGGGTAAGACGGTCGATGTAATGCCCGATGGACGCGTTGAGGGCCCGCAGGGATCTGTTCAGCGCTTCCAGGTCGGACGCCACCTCGTGCAGGACATTCTCGTAGGGGCTCTTTTCTTCCCCCACGCCCTGCAGCAGCTGCCAGGCCTTGTACAGCTTGCCGGTGTAGGTGACCACACGGGGATTCAGGATCTCTTCCAGCGCGTCCAGCAGCGGGGCCACTTCCGGCACAAAGGCCAGGGTCGGCTCGCTCTCGTAACTGCCGGGCTGCTCTTCCAGCCAGCCGGTGCGGCGCAGCCGCAGCAGAAAGCCCAGCGCCAGCGTATGGGGGTCGCGGGTGGGCTGTTCCTCCTCATCGCCGGCACCGTCTGCGTCCAGCGTCAGGGGCTTTGCCAGTGCCGCAAAATAATCCTCCGCACGGGAGACGGCCTCCGCACGGGAAATGCTGTAGTCGGCCGTATGGCGGCATTCTTCCCACAGCAGGAGCAGCAGCTCCGCATAAAACGCCCGGTTCGGCCCCGCCAATGGGCGGAACAGCCGTGGGCTGACCAGTTCAAACAGCTGCATGGAACGTTCCTTTCTGTTCGCATCAGAATACGGTTTTATTGTATCACAAGCGGCAGAGTTTGTCACAAAAAGGCGCAAAAAAGCCCCGGGAGCGGGTGCTCTCCGGGGCAGGAAGATCCGGGTTTATTTTTCAGCCATCTCAGCAGCCGCCGCGGCGCAGCGCTCTGTCATCGGTTTACCCTCCTCCGGAGCCGGGTGCACCATGCCCGGAACACCCTGTTCTGCGCCCATGGAAGGAGGATGCGCAGTTTTTTCAGATTTCGTGCCGGAACTTATAAAAATTACACAGTTCTACCATTTTTTCATGCTAAAATGAGGTCGTAAAAATAACAGGCAAAGGATGATCTCCCCATGCAGCACTGTCCCGCCCGGGCAGCCCGGCAGCTGGCGGCAGCAGCACTTGCGCTGGTGCTGCTGCTTGCTCTTGCCGTGCCCCGCGCCCACGCCGCCTTACAGGAAAAACACGGCATCCGGCTGCTGACTTTTGACCACAGCCAGATCCTTTCCATCGGCAACCAGACCTCCGGCAAATGCAGCTGGTATGCACTGCGCTACGCCCGCACCATTCTGGACGGGCGGGTGTGCTCCGGCAGCGGCATGTGGTCCAACGGTGCCGTGTGGTCCGCCGGCGGCTACACCGGGTATTCCGGGGACCTGTCCGCCTGCCTGCATACCATTTACAACGAGCTCTCGGCCGGACGGCCGGTGATCGTGCACCTGAAAAACACCACGGTGAGCGGTGTGAGCAAACACGCCAACCGCACCTCTACTTACGAGTATCACCTGTCCGGCTCCGGCTGGACCCAGGTGAACTACCCGCACATTGCCACCAGCGACACCTATGGGCACTGGGTCTGTGTGGTGGGCATAAGCCCCACGGCAGACCCCGATAACCTGAAGGAAAGCGACTTCTACGCGCTGGACCCGGCCCGTGTTTCGGCCAACGGAACGCTGGCGCTGACCCGGCTGCTGGACGGCACCCTCTGGACTGCCAACTCTCCCCTCAAAATTGCAGGCTGAAGATAGAAAGAGCAAAACGGCGGACGCACTTGCGTCCGCCGTTTTTGCATGCATCTGTGATTCAGTAGCCGCGCACCGAGAAGCCCCGTTCCCAGGGGTCGGGCGGCAGGTCCTTCTGCCGGATGTCGGTGATGCGCACATAGTCGCTGCGCTGGATCATGGCGAACAATTCCGGGAACTTGTCCGGGTCGCCCTGCACCTCCAGCGTCACGCTGCCGTCGTCCTCGTTTTCCACCCAGCCGGTCAGCTCCAGCGCCTGGGCCGCGTAGCGCCCGGTAGCGGAAGCCCACCCCCTGCACCTGCCCGGAGATGGAAAAGTGCCGCCGCACCGTGCCTTCCGGCAAAACCGGCGGGGTGCGGTCCTTCTGTTTCAGAAAATCAAACATCGCAACCTCTTGGGGAATGATGGATCGCACCGCGCGGTGCATCATTCTTACAATTCCTGATAGGCCGTCATCAATGCGGGGATGAACTGCTTTTTGCGGCTCACCACGCCGGGCAGCGTCCAGCTGCCGTCCTCTGCCGGGTGGGTGTCGAACCCGTCGGCCAGCACCTCGGCGGCATAGCGTCCGTCGCTGATGACCACGCTCTCCTCCTTGGGCACATCGGTGAGCAGCATGTAGATGTCCTCCACATTCTGCTTGTTGCGGGCCTCTTCCAGATAGGGGCGCAGCAGATTTTCGGCGGCCAGCAGGTTCTTGCGGGTCATGTAGCTGCCCTGCGCCACACCAAAGCGGATATCGCCGCACATGAACACCTTGAAGTCCTGCAGGAACACCTCTTCGGCGGTCTTGCCGTCCAGCTTTTCACCGGCCTCGAACATCTCATTGGCAAACTCGTCGATGTCCACCCCGGCAATGCCGGCCAGACGGTTGGCTGCGTTCACATCCACTGCGGTGCAGGTGGGGCTGCGGAAAGCCAGCGTGTCGGACAGGATGGCGGCCAGCAGCAGGCCTGCGGTCTGGGACGGGATCTCCACGTCGTTCTCGTCGTACATCTGGGTGATGATGGTGGCCGTGCAGCCCACCGGCTGGTTGCGGAAGTACACCGGGCCGCTGGTCTCCAGGCTGCCGATGCGGTGGTGGTCGATGATCTCCAGGATCTCAGCCTGGTCAAAGCCCTCCACGGCCTGCGTGGCCTCGTTGTGGTCCACCAGGATGATGCGGCGTTTTTGCAGATTGATGATGTTCCGGCGGCTGATCATGCCGCAGTATTTGCCGTCCTCGTCCAGCATGGGGAAATAGCGGTGGCGCACCTTGGCCATCACGCGGGTGACGTCTGCCACCGGGGTGACGAGGGTGAACTTCATGATGTCGCTGCGGGTCATATAGTAGGAGATGGGAGCGCACTGGCTGATCAGCTTACCGGCGGCGTAGCTGTCCAACGGGGCCGACATGATGGCCACGCCCGTTTCCTCGGCGATGCGCTGGATGGTACGGCCCACCTTGGCCCCGTTGCAGATGATGAGGAGCGAGGCCTCTTTCTCAATGGCGCAGAGCTGGCTCTCGTAGCGGTTGGTCAGGATCACGATGTCGCCTTTTTCCACGGCGCTTTCCAGCATTTCCGGGGTGGCGGTGCCGATGCGGATGTGGCCGGTGGTGCACACGTCGTCCTCGCGGCCCACCACCATGGTGCCGCCCAGCGTTTCCAGAATATTGCGGTAGGTGGTCTGGCTCTTGGCCAGGATGCCGGTGTCGAACACGTCCATATTGGCGGTGGCAATGTCCTTGACCGTGATCACGCCCTCCAGCTCGTTGTCCGGGCTGGTGACCGGCAGGGTGTCGATCTGCTTGTCGCGCATGATCTCCCATGCTTTGCGCAGGCTGGTGGTGCCGGGGATGCCGGGCATCTCACGGTAGTCCACGTCCCGGATCTTGGGGTTGACGTCGGTGCACATGCGCGGCGGCTTGACCCCGAACTTTTTGAGCACGAATTCGGTCTCCTGGTTCATCTTGCCGGCGCGGCGGGCCTCGCAGACAAGATCGCTGGTCTTGTTTTTCAGCTCCGCATAGGCAATGGCCGAGCAGATGGAGTCGGTGTCCGGGTTGCGGTGCCCGATGACCACGACTTTATGGGCTGTTTTGGGCATAATTCTCCCCCTTTTTTCGGGTCTGCTTCTTATCATGTTGTACGGCCGTGTGCTCCCTGCACGAACACACAAGCTGTGGATTTATTTTAGCACAATTATCTGCGGGGGTAAAAAGTAGAGCAAACGCACCAGCTTCCTTCTTTTTTGCCATTTCTTGTATACAACGTCTTGTAATTCTGCGCCATCCGCTGTATGATAAAGGGGTCTGAATCAAGTCCCTTTCATCCTGCGGAGGTTTTCCATGTCAACCACCCAAAAACCAATCAACCCACTCTTCACCCGGCAGGCGCTGGTGGCACTGCTGCTGCCCCTCATCGCCGAGCAGGCACTCAGTGTGACCATTGGCCTGGCCGACACCCTGATGGTCTCCTCCGTCGGCGAGGCGGCTGTCTCGGGCGTGAGCCTCGTTGACAGCTTCAACACCCTGATGATCCAGGTGATGAGCGCCCTTGCCACCGGCGGTGCCGTGGTCACCAGTCAGTACATCGGCCACCGGGAGCCCAAAAACGCCAAGGCCGCCGCCGCACAGATCCTGTTTGTGCTGGCCAGCTTCAGCCTGGCCGTGGCCGCCGTGGTCGTAGTGGGCCGCCACGCCATCCTGCGGGGCATCTTCGGCTCCATTGACGCCGACGTGATGCGCTACGCTGAGACTTACTTCCTGCTCTCGGCGCTGAGCTACCCCTTCATCGGCCTGTACAACGCCGGTGCGGCGCTGTTCCGGGCCCAGGGCAACAGCAAGATCAGTATGCTGTCCAGCCTGGTGATGAACGTTATCAACATCGGCGGCAACGCGCTGCTCATCTACGGCTTTGGCATGGGGGTGCTGGGTGCAGCCCTGGCCAGCCTGGTGTCCCGCGCCGTGGCCTGCGTGGTGGTGCTGTGGCTGCTGCAGCGGCCCGGCTGCGCCCTCCGGGTGGAGGGCCTGAAGGCCCTGGCCCCCAACGGCAGCCTGATCCGCCGCATCCTCCGGGTGGGCATCCCGGCAGGCATCGAGAACGGGATGTTCCAGATCGGCAAGCTGTCGGTGTCCAGCCTTACCTCTACCCTGGGCACGGCGGCCATTGCGGCCAACGCCGTGGCCAACACCGCCTCCACCTTTTTGAACATCCCGGCCAACGCCGTGGGCATGGCCGCCCTGACCGTGGTGGGCCAGTGCCTTGGTGCCGGGGAGAAGGAGCAGGCCGTGTACTACTCCCGCCGCCTGCTGCTCACCGCCTACTGCGGTGCCTGGGTCATGAACCTTTCCGCCTTCCTGTTTGCCAACCGGTTCGCCATTTCCCTGTTCAACCTCTCGCCGGAAGCGCAGGCCATGGCCCTGCAGGTGATGCAGTGGTTCAACTTTGTGTCCCTCTTCTTCTGGCCCTCCAGCTTCACCCTGCCCAACATCCTCCGCGCCGCCGGAGACGCCAGCTTCACCATGACCGTCAGCATCGTGTCCATGTGGGTGTTCCGCGTGGGCTTCTGCTATGTGATGGTGCTGAGCTTCCACGGCCGTCTGCTCTCCATCTGGATGGGCATGTTCCTGGACTGGGTGTTCCGCTCGCTGTGCTTCTTCGTGCGCTTTGCACGGGGCCGGTGGATGGAACAGAGCGTCATCTGACCCCCTGTGTTTGTTCCAAGCCGTCTGCACCCTTTGCGGGGTGCGGGCGGTTTTTTCTTTTTTGCCCTGTGCAAGAAAACGCCGCGCTGGATCGTATTGTAGTCAGAAGGTTCTTTTGGGTGCCAATTTTACGCAGATTCTACAAATAAATCATTCGTTTTTTGACAAAGTTGTCACCTTTCCTTCTTGTTTTCGCAACTACGTGGGCGTATAATCTTTGAATGCTAAGAGTTTGCCCTGTCGCAAAAAGGAGGCTTTTTTTCCCATGAAACGCAACTGGTTTGCGCGCCACCCCATCGGGTTCATGGCGCTGTATTTTCTGCTGTATCTTTCCGCTTTCAACTTTCTGGAGACGCAGATCTCCATGCCCCGTGTCCTGCTGGTGCACTGCCGGCTGGACGATCTGATCCCCTTCTGCAAATACGCCATCCTGCCCTACTTTGCATGGTTCGCATGGATCCCGTTCACACTGTTCTATCTGCTGTGGCGGGCCCCGCGGGAGGACTTCTGGCGGCTGTGCCTGCCGCTGTTTGCCGGCATGACCATCGCACTGGCCTGCTATGTCATCCTTCCCACCGGCCTTGCCCTGCGGCCCTATTATGTGCCGGGCAACGATCTTTTTTGCCCGCACCGTGCGGACGCTGTACCGCACCGACACTGCCACCAACGTGTTCCCGTCCATCCATGTGTTCAACTCGGTGACCCTGATGCTGGCCTACCACCGCTGCCGCCTGTTTGAGGAGCCCCGCCGCCGCTGGATGCGTCCGGCTGCCGATGTGCTGTGCTTCTCCATCGTGTGTTCCACCATGCTGCTCAAGCAGCACAGCTGCATCGACGTGGTGCTGGGTGCCCTGCTGGCACTGGTGCTGGATGCCCTGTTCAACCGCGCCGCTGAGCGCAGCGAACAGCCGCAGATCTGGCACGCTTAAATGAATCCCTTCAGAATGCCCCGCCCGGAAACTGCCGGGCAGTGACCCAAAGCAAAAGGGCGGAAGCGCACCGAAAACGTGCGCTTCCGCCCCTTTGTTGTAGTTTGATTCAGAACAGCCCCTCCGGCAGGCAGATGTCCTGCTTGGGCACCTTTGCCCAGGAAAAACCTGAGATGAGGCTTTCCGGCGTGCAGGGCGCCGGTTCCGGCTGCAGGCCGTAGGCATAGGCCAGCTTGCCCACGATCTCCTGCGCGGTGTATTTTTTCCCGCAGGTTCTCAAGGCTCTGGTCGCCGTCCCGCTTGGAGAGCCGCCGCCCGTCCGACGCCAGCAGCAGCGGGCAGTGGGCAAAGGCTGGAGCCTGCAGGCCCAGCAGACGGTACAGGTACAGCTGCCGCGCCGTGGAGGACAGCAGGTCCGACCCGCGCACCACCTGCGTGACCCCATGAGGGCGTCGTCCACCACCACGGCCAGCTGGTAAGCGTACACCCCGTCGCCCCGGCGCAGGTAAAAGTCGCCGCAGTCCCGCAGCAAGTTCTCCGTGTGGGGGCCCATGCAGCCGTCCAAAAGGTGATCTCCTCGTCCGGCACCCGCACCCGGTAGGCCGGGACCTTCTTTTTGCGCTTTTCGGCGATCTGGGCGGCGGTCAGGTCCCGGCAGGTGCCGGGATAGATAACGTTGCCGTCCGAGGTGTGGGGCGCACTGGCCGCGTGCAGCTGGGCGCGGGAACAGAAGCATGGGTACACAAGGCCCTGCGCTTCCAGCTTTTTGTACTGCCCGGTGTAGATGTCCGCGCATTCGCTCTGGTAGTAAGGCCCGTGGGGGCCGCCAGTGCTGCCGCCCTCGTCCCACACAAGGCCCAGCCAGGCAAGGTCCTGCTCCAGCAGGTCCGCGTAAATGCGCGGGCAGCGCTCGGCGTCCAGATCCTCGATGCGCAGCACGATGCGGCCGCCCTGGTTTTTGGCACTGAGCCAGGCCAGCAGGCTGCAGGCCAGATTGCCCAGATGCAGCCGTCCGCTGGGGCTGGGCGCAAAGCGCCCGACCACAGCCCCGCTCACAGGCCCAGCTTCCACTGCCCGTCCTCCGGCTGGAAGATGGGGGTGTTGTAGTAGGCAGCGCAGGCATTGGCCAGATATTCCGCATCCTTGCAGCTGGCCGTTTCCATCGCCGAGTGCATGGCCAGCTGGCCCACGCCAATATCCACCATGGGCATCAGGATCTGGCGGCCCAGCAGGTTGCCCAGGGTGCTGCCGCCCGCCACATCGGCACGGTTGGCAAAGGTCTGCACCGGCACCCCGGCCTTTTCGCAGATGGCGGTAAAGGCGGCACCGGTCAGGCCGCTGGTGGTGTAGGTCTGGCGGGCATTGTACTTGAGGATGACGCCGCCGCCCATATTCACCGGCAGCTTCTGGTCGCTCTTTTCCGGGTGGTTGGGATGGATGGCGTGGCCGTTGTCGGCGCTGAGCAGCAGGCAGTTGGTGCGGGCGCGGATGCTCTGCTCCTTCGTCACACCAAGGCTCTCCTCAATGCGGGCCAGCACATCGCTCATCAGGCTGCCCTGTGCGCCCTGCCGGCTGGAAGAGCCCACTTCCTCGTTGTCGAACATCACCCAGATGTCGCCGCGGCCCGCTTCCTCACCGCGCCCCTGCAGGAAACCATACAGGGTGGCATAGGCACATTCCAGGTCGTCGATGCGGCCGGACATGAAATATTCGCCCTGCAGACCCACACGCTGGGCCTTTTCGGTGATGCAGAGCACCAGGTCGGTGGCCAGGATGTCCTCTGCCTTTCCCCCGGCTTCGGCGGCAAGGGTGTCCTTCAGGCAGCCGCCCTCGGCGCCAAAGATGGGCTGCAGGTCCACCTGGGGGTTGTAGTTCAGGCCGGTGTTGGCCTCCCGGTTGAAGTGGATGCACAGGTTCGGGATGCAGGCCAGTGCCCGCTCCGGGTGTACCAGACGGCTCTCCACGCCGTCGGCGGTGCGCACCAGCAGGCGGCCTGCCACGCTCAGGGACCGGTCGAACCAGGTGGACATCAGCATGCCGCCATAGCCCTCCACCTCGGCGCGGGCAAAGCCGTGGTCGGCTCCGTCCAGCGTCTTGATGCGCCAGGAGTAGCCCTTGTTGGCTTCGATCATATCGTCCAGAATGGCCTTGGCAACGTTCATGCTGGGCACAGTCTTATTCAGGGTAAAGGCCTGCAATACCTTCTCGTAGCTGCCTTCCACGCAGCCCTCCACCAGCAGCTTTTCGCTGTTGAGCTGCTGCATCATCAAGCCCTGCTGGAACAGCGGGATGTTGTCCCGGGCAATGACCTCCGGGCCGTTTTTGCCGATGTAGGCGGGCAGCTCCATTGCGTCATAGGGCATATTGGGGATCGCGCCGCGGTTCTCGGTGGTGATGAGGGAGCGTGCCTTGGTGTCGGTCTTCAGCGCAGCGGAAAGATCTGCGATCCAGTCGCCGTGGCTGCCGGCATAGAAGGTGTTGGCGTCCACCTTGCCGGTCTTGAGGTAGTGGTCGATGCCGTCGAACAGGTTCTTTTCGCGGGTCTCCTCCACCTCGTTGGCGCGGGTATGGTTCGGGTCCGAATGCTCCACAAACTCCTTGGCCTGCAGATAGTAGTTCAGGTAGGTATTGGGCAGGTACTCCGGGAAGTTTTCCATGATCTCGTACTCGCCCTTCCACACATAGTACCAGCTGCCCTTGGTGTGGCGGTTCTGGCTGCTGGAGGAGGTCAGCGCGCCCATGCCCTTGAGGTAGCTTTCCGGCAGAAGGATCTTGTTCTCCTTGATGTAGGCGCGCAGCTTGGGCATCAGGTCCTCGCCGCGGTACTGGATGGAGGTGAACCAGCCAAAGTGGTTCAGGCCAAAGTAATCGTAAACGATCTCCTTCTTGTTCTGGATGCCCATGGCAGCTGCCACCACGTCAATGATGGCGATGGGCATATCGCAGATGTTGATGATCCGTGCCTTCGGGCGCAGCTTGCGGCAGGCTTCGGATACGATGGCGGCGGGGTTGGAGTAGTTCAGGATCCAATAGTCCTTCTTGGCATACTTTTCCACATCGTCGATCAGCTTGATCATGGGGAAGATGGTGCGCATTCCGTAGGCCATGCCGCCGCAGCCGCAGGTCTCCTGTCCCACGCAGCCGTGGCGCAGAGGGATTTTTTCGTCCTGCTCCCGCATGGCGTAGCCGCCCACGCGCATCTGGGCAAACACAAAAGAGGCATCCGTGTAAGCCTGCTGCACATCGGTGGTGACCACCAGCTTGATGTCGGTATTCAGTTCCTTGTGCAGGACCCAGTCCACCACAACGGCAACCTTGTCCTGCCGCTCCTTGTTGATGTCGAACAGACGGATCTCGTCCACTTCCAGTTCTTCCCGGCGCAGGGCGATGGATTTGACGATACCGGCGGTAAACGTGCTACCGCCGCCAGCAATGGTAATGACCATAGTATAAACGCTCCTTTTTTGTATTTTTTCAGGTTTGCCCGGCGCATTCCGCCGGGGCACGGTAAAACGATTTACTGGTTTTCCAGCTGTGCCTCCACGGCACGCTTGATATCGGCTACCTGCAGACCGTAAACGATCTGGATATCGGTTCCCTTTTTTCACGATGCCGCTGTTCGGCAGCTGGTTGATGGCGACTTCGTTGAGCTTTGCGGGGTCCTTGATGTTTACCCGCAGGCGGGTGAAGCAGTTGTCCACCGACAGGATGTTCTCCTTGCCGCCCAGACCATCAATGACGCACTGCACCTCGGCAGCGTTCTTCACGCTTGCCTTTTTGGCGGGTGCATGCGCTCTTAGCGGTCTCGGTGCTCACCTCTTCCCGGCCGGGGGTGTGGATGTTAAAGGTCTTGATCAGCAGGGTGAACACCACAAAGTACACGGCGATCTGGCACAGCGCCAGCAGGTACAGGATGGGATAGTTGGTCTTATCTGCACCGGCAGAAAGGTTCATCAGCACCGAGCCAAGGAGGTTGGTGGTAAAGCCGGTGACATGGAAGGTGTGCAGCAGCACGATGAACAGACCGGAGATGCAGGCGTGTGCCACCCACAGGATGGGGGCAGAGAAGCAGAACATGAAGTCCAGCGGCTCGGTGATGGAAGCCAGAGAGGCGGTAAACGCCAGCGGCACCAGAACGGCAGCGGTCTTTTTGCGGTTCTCCTTGCGGGCGCAGAAGATGAAGGCCGCCACGATGCCAAAGTAGCCGAAGGTCTTGGTGAAGCCGGTGTACATCCACACGATGCCGTCCGAGAAGGGCAGACCCATGCTGTACTCCATCATCATTACGATATAGGAGCCGGTGTAGGTGGCATCGCCCACGGTCAGGCTGTTGCCCAGTGCAGAGAACTGGAAGGGGGTGTAGATGAGGTGGTGCAGGCCGGTGGGGATGAGGAAGCGCTCCAAAAGCCGTACAGGAACAGGCCGAAGTTGCCGGAGGTGGCGATCAGATCGGTCAGTGCGCTGATGACGTTCTGCACCGGCGGCCAGAAGAAGCAGGAACCAAAGCCGAACAGGATGGAAAAGACCACCATGCAGGTAAAGGACCAGCGGTTGCCGGAGTAGATCTGGGTGATGATGCCCTTGACCTGCTTTTCACAGGTGCGGTTGTACACCCAGCCGCAGACCAAGACCCAGCAGGATGCCGCCGAACACGCCCATATCCACCGTCTGGATGCCGAACACGGTGGACTGACCGGTGCCGTACAGACCCACCATAGGATCAGCCTCGGCCAGCATGCCCAGCTGGGTCAGCGTGACGTTGCCGGCGGTCAGGTACATAAAGTAGCTCATCAGGCCGATGATGGCAGCCTGCTGCTTGTTCTTTTGGCAAGCGCCGCTGCGATGCCCACGCAGAACATCAGGCTGAGGTTGTTGATGATGACCATGATGCAGTTGTAGATCAGCTGTCCCAGCAGCTTGATGGGGGTCCACTGCAGAACAGGGATCATCGAGCTAAGGCTTGTGCTGGTAAGCAATGCGCCCATCACAAGGATCAGGCCTGCTGCCGAGATATACGACAGCGGTGAGAGCATGGCTTTGGAGAACTTTTCCAAGCCATTCATGACTTTTTCTTTCATCGTGTAATACTCCTCACTTTTTGACTTGACTGTTTTGGGGATGATTTCTATTCCGCAGGGCTTCCGGACGCCCTGTTGAAGGTTTTATCCTATGGTGTGTCTGAAAAGTCGAAAATTTAGTCTATTTCTACAAGCACGCCGGATTTTGCGTTAAACAGCCTTGAAACACAAAGGATTCCTGCGGCTGTTTTTAAACCGAAATATTCGTCATTTTCTTTGTTTTCAGATACACCTTACGATCTTGGTCAGGTGGATGAGCAGATAGACCTGCTCCTGATGATCCAGCTCGTAATCAAATTCCTGACGCAGATAGGCATTGATGCGCTGTAAGCACACCTCGTTGCGGCTGTCGCGCTGCAAAAGCACCGTGTACATGGATTCCAGCCCGGCGTCCTGCCACGGGGTGTGCCGCAGGATGCGCGCCGCCAGAAACTTGAGGTGCACGGTCAGGCGGATGGTCTCGAGGCTCTCTTCCTCAAAGGTACAATGATAGGTCTCGCAGATGATCTCCTTGACCACCATGACGAATTTTACGGTATCATAAGCCAGCGCACCGTCCGCCGCACCGGCTACCAGATGCAGGGCAATGTAGCCCGCTTCGTCCTCCGGCAGCTGTACGCCGCAGAACCGCCGGACAAGCTCCAGTGCCCTTTGCCCCACCGCGTACTCCTTCGGGTACAGCATTCGGGTCTCCGAGAGCATGAGGTTGGGCAGAAAGGTGCCCTTTTCCACACGTTCCAGCGCAAAGCTGATGTGATCCACCAGCGAGATGGTGCTTTTGCTGCTGAGCAGGATGCCCTGCTCTTCTGCCGCCAGCGAGATGCGCTCGGCGGCCTGCATCACCTGCGGGGTAACGTTATCCAGCATCTTGAGGAACTTGGTCTGCAATTCATTCTGCACATAGTACACCTTGGAAACACGGTTTTTGCCGATCACGTCCCCCGGGCGGCGGCCAAACCCAAGCCCGTTGCCCACGAGAATGGCTTCCCTGCCGTCCGGCATGATCACCGACACCGCATTGTTATTGAATACCTTTACAGCCTGCATCGCCGCACTCCTCCGCTTCCATGCCGCAGCTTTTGTGAAAAAGAAAAAAAGGGCACAAGAACCAAAGGGATGCCATTGCCGCATTCCCTCTGATGCTCATGCCTGATCGAACAGTTACACGCACTGATAAATTCACTTGTCTGCTTCGATTATACGAGCCAGCACAAAAAATGTCAATGCGTTGAACTGTCCGAAATTCAAGCCGCATTTTTGTATATCCTGCACAGGTCTGCTTGAAATTCGTCCTGCGCGGAACGATTGACAACGCCGGGCCCACAACGTATACTTAGGGTGTATCATTCCTGCAGCTCCGGCCCACCGCCGGGGCAAGACCAACGGAGGATCGACTTATGAAATTGAAATATATCCGTCCTTTGGCTCTGGCACTGTGCGCAGTGCTGCTGTGCAGCCTGTTCACGGCATGTTCCGGCACATCTTCCTCCAGCGAGCAGCCTTCCAGCGCTGCGTCCGCTGCATCGGACAGCGCGTCTGCATCGGCATCCACGTCCGACAGCGCCCTGCCGGACTCCACCACCCAGGCCAACACCGGCAGCCTGAACCCCGGCAACTTTGACGAGAACTCGGCGTTCTCCATCACCGGCACCACCGACGCCTTTGAGCCCTGCCTGGGCTGGGGCCCCGGCGTTTCCGGCTGCTCGCTCAAGTCGGTGATCGCGGCTGCCTCGCTGCTGCAGTGGGCCGAGAGCGCACACCTCTCTTCCCGCACGCCGGAGGCCATCCAGGACGCCTTCTACGACTGGTACGACAGCCTGTCCTCTGCCGATCAGGAGAACTTTGCCGAGGCCTGGACCATGATCGAGCCGGACGCACTGAGCCTGCTCAGCGACAAGGAGAGCATGACCGACCGCATCACGGACGCTGGCCTGGACCCGGACACCCTGCCCGGCTGCACCCTGAAGAACTGGCAGGCCCTGCAGAATGTGCTGGACAGCTGCGTGCCCGCTGTGAACGGCGAAGAGTAAACGTTATCCCCTGCATGGCAAAAAGGCGCTGACCGCAAACGGTCAGCGCCTTTGTTGTTTTTTGCGTTTACACCTTTTTCAGCACATACTGCCGGGTGCCCATGCCCACCTTTTCTGCCTGGTCCAGGGTAGCCTTCCACTCGATGTTGGGGTTCGAGTCCTTGAAGTTGTCGTGGTAGCAGTTCCAGCCGGGCTTTGCCAGGTTGCCGCTGAGCTGGCTGTTGGGCAGGGGGGCTGCTGCCAGGCAGGCGTCGGCGCAGGCCTGATCCAAGGCCACCGGGTCAAAGGAGGCAAACATCCCGATATCCGGCAGGATGGGGCGTCGTTCTCCCCGTGGCAGTCACAGTTGGGGCTGATGTCCTGCACCAGTGCCACATGGAAGCAGGGGCGGTCATGGCAGACCGCAGCGGCGTACTCGGCCATCTTCCGGTCCAGCTCCTCGTTGGCGCATTCGTTGGGGGAATACACGGCGTCAAAGCTGCAGGCACCGATGCAGCGGCCGCAGCCCTTGCACTTGTCGTAGTCGATGACAGCCTTGTTCTGCTGGTTGTAGGTAATGGCGTCGGAGCCGCACTCCTTGGCGCAGCGGTGGCAGCCCCGGCACAGGCTCTCCTGCACTGCAGGCTTGCCGGCGGCGTGCTGCTCCATCTTGCCGGCCCGGGAGCCGCAGCCCATGCCGATGTTCTTGATGGCACCCCAAAGCCGGTGGACTCGCGTCCATGATGGCACGGCCGATCTTGGCGGTCTTGCAGTATTCGCCGTTGGGCACCGGCACTTCCACCTCATCGGTGCCGCGCAGGCCGTCGGCGATGAGCACCTG
>VOFB01000220.1_pt1 | contig 41934 bp, 59 predicted proteins | sample 5384141 | NCBI WGS metagenome assembly VOFB01 (sample SAMN12384721, study PRJNA508395) | human gut metagenome | isolation source: healthy gut A | host: Homo sapiens
CTTTACTGGAACAGGATGTGACAGTAGTAGCGGCGTGCAGTGAACGTGTTGTGAAGGAAAACGGAAACAGGAAAGAATCCTATTTTTATTTTAAAAGTTTAGAAAATTCAGCAAATGAGGAGGACTTTATGAAACCAGAACTACAGGAAAAAGCAGTACTGGCAATGTATGATGTCAGTGGGATACAAAGTTATATCTTTAAAAGCAATGCAAAGCAAAAGAGATTATCGGGGCATCTGTAATCGTTGCAAATGTGATCATGGATGGTCTGAATGCTTATGTCAGAAAAAATATAGCAGAAGCAGTGAAAGAAAACTACATGACAGACTGGGAAAATGATAATGAACATGCATTTTTGGAAAACAGAGAAATACAGATGCAGGTTCTGTTTATTGGTGGTGGTAATGCATATGTGTTATTCGGAATGGAGCTGAATGTGAAAAAAGTAAATCGTTTTCTTGCAAAATACATTATGGAGCAGACTTATTCCCTGAATCTGGCAGTTGCAGTGGTGGAAAAAACAGACTCCTATAATTTTGATTATGAAGCGATCAATAAAGAAATGAGACGTGTAAAAGCAAATATGTCATCGTCGCAGCCAATAGGAGCAATGCCATTTATGGAGGCAGATCCGATCACCGGTTATCCAATTACAAAAGTAGAAAAAGGAAAATATTTTTGTACAGAAGCAGTATTAAAACGAAATGCGTTCCCAAAACAGGAAAGTGAAAAGTATTTGATAATATGGTGACAGAAAAGGGAGATAATTCAACGCTGGCGGTATGCCATATTGATGGAAACAGTATGGGAGACAGTATCAGACATATCATGCAGAAAATAAATGGTTATGAAAATGCGGTTCCTGCAATGCGCAATATTTCCAAAGAAATCGCAGATACTTTCCGCAATAATTTTGATAAGATTGCAAAGTATATGGATGAATTAACTCCGCAAGTGAAGATGGCTGACAGTAAGAAGTTATACAGAGAAATTATTGTTGCCGGGGACGATATTACCTTTGTGTGCAATGCAAAATTAGCAGTACCGGCAGTCAGATATTTTTTAGAGCATATTGGGGATGAAAAAGACTATAGTGCATGTGGAGGGATTGCATTTTTAACAGTCATTTTCCATTCTCGGATGCTTACAAGGTGGCAGAAGCATGTTGTGTAAGTGCCAAGACAAGAGCAAAAGAGGAGTCTCATCGAGGAAAAGTGGAGGAAAACACCAGCAAAGGAAAAATAGGAAACTTTTTTGACTTTCAGTTTTGTGCCAATATCAGTGCGGCGCATTTGGACGCCTATCGGGAAAAACACTATGCAGTGAATGGAAAGCTCTTTCTTTGCAAGACCTTATTATGTGCCACTAAGAGAAGATCGGGCAGAACTTAATATCAGGAATAGAGAATTTAGTGTTGAAAAGTTTACAGAATGGTCCGAAGTATTTCAGAGCCTTCCAAGAAATAAAGCAAAACTTTTTGAGAAATGCAATTTCAAGGGAGAAAATAGCAGGAAGGAGACAGTGACGTTCTTAAAATCCAGAGGATATACGCAGTTTGAAAAAGAGGAATATGCAGTCTGGTACGATGTACTTGAAATGATGGATTTATACATTGAGAGGGAAAAGAGCATGAAAATTAAAATAAAACTGTTAAGTGATTTATGTACAGCTTCGGGGGAGACACATAATAGTCTCATAGATCTTGATGTTGTCTATGATGAATATGGATTGCCATATATTCCTGCTAAGAGGTTAAAAGGCTGTATTCGGGAAGCAGCGCTTGAAATGCAGGAATTAGGTCTTGTGACAGAGACGCAATTCGGGCAGATGTTTGGACAGAGTGGGAGTCAAAAAGTGCATTTTGTCTTTCAAATGCTTATATAGAGGGATATAACAATATTGTTTCAGATCTAAATAAATTTCAGGGAACGGAACTGGTGAGCCAGCAGAATGTGTTAGAACAGTATACATATACGCGTACACAGACTGCTATTGATTATGAACCAGGGGTGGCAGACAAAAATTCACTTCGTACGATCCGGGTGGTAAAAAGGGATTGTGTTTGAAGCAGAATGTAGTCTGATAAAACCAGAATTCCAGAAGCTGCTTGAAAATGCAGTTTCGATTGTGAAGCATATCGGAGTATCGAGAACCAGAGGACTTGGACTTGTAAATATGGAACTCATTGCACTGGACAGTAGGGAGAATATTGAAAAAAGAGCATGTCTTTGTCAAAAAAGAAGCATTGAAAGAGCAGAATCAGCTTCATTATACAATTTATCTGAAATCGCCTGTGATATGTAAATCAGAACAGGGAAATCAGGCAGAAACAAAAGATTATATTGCAGGAAATAAAGTTCTTGGATTGATCGCAGGAGCACTTGGAAGTGCCAGCTATCAGGAGATGATGTCAAAAGAAGATGTCATTGTGACAAATGCCTATATCTGCATGGATGGAGAGCGATGCATTCGGGAAGAATCTCGTTACAGAAGGAGAAAGATCAGCCATACAATGAAAAAGGCGAGCTGATGTTAGAAGATATGCTTTACGGTCCGGATGTGCAAGACCGGCAGATGGCGCCGGCTGGAATTGATTATCTGGATAAAAAAATCGTGTTGCAGCGGTAGACACACAGATCAGTTATCATCATCAAAGACCACAGGATAAGTCAATCGGTCATGCAACCGGAAACGCAGAGGATGGCTCCAGTTTCTATCAACTATGCAGTATCAGTGCAGGGCAGACATTTGGTGGATATATCTATGCAAACAGACAGAATGCAGAACGTATTTTAGAGGCAGTCAAAAAACTGGGTGATATCCGGATGGGGTATGGAAGAAGCAGCGAATTTGGGGCAGTTGATTTCCAGATAGATTCTGTGCAAAAGGTGGAGGAGAAGGAAAAACGGATAAAAGAGGCAGTGCTTACGTTTGTTTCAGATACAATTCTTTATAACGAATATGGAATGGCGGCGGCAGGAACAGATACGTTAAAGAAATATTTGGAAGAAATGCTGGACATTACAGACTTGGAGATCAGAAATCCATTCCTGCAATATACAACAATCGGCGGTTACAATGTAACATGGAAGCAGCGAAAGCCAATAATTCAGGGAATCGAAAAAGGAAGCGTCGTTCTTCTTTATTCAGAAACAGGATTTGACGCAGGACAATTGGAGCATACATTTATAGGAGAGCGTGTTGCAGAAGGTTACGGAGAAATCGAGGTAGATAAACCGGAAGAAAAGCAGGTAGTGGTGTACAAACCAGAACTTCACAGTGGAGAGCATCAGCAGAAAGAATTGATTTCGGATATTATCAATCAGTTATTAAACGCGGAATTTGAACGTCAGATGAATGACAGGATCCGTACTAAACTCACAGAATCAGGAAAAACACTAACAAAAAATGCAGATGTTTTAAATGCAGCAGTGTCCAAGTTAAGAGTCATGGTTAAGGCAGAGAAAAATTACGAGAATCTCATCGCAGAGATAGAGGGTATTGAAGATACGAAAAAGAGAGCTGTGCAGGAGCATTGTGAAGGCTGTTAATCCGAAAACATTGACGGAGCAGATATGCAGGCAGCTGGAAGAAAAATATGATGTCGGATTCGAACTTCGGTGGAATGAAAATGAATGTTACAGAATGGCTTACCGCAACTGTATCACAGAATTAAAGTATCTGACCAAAATGGGAAAGGGGAGCAGTGATGACAAATCGAATGATAAAGCGAAAAGTATTCTATATACAGCTTAAGCTGAGTTCTCCACTTAGTGTATCATCAGGAGAAGATGAATGGACAGATTCCGATGTCTTGAGAGATGGTACAGGGAAGACCATTTGTTGCAGGAAGTTCCCCTGGCTGGTGCAATGAGAGCCTATCTGCAAAAAAGAGAAACATGAATCATGCCTGATGGGATATACCGGTTCACATGGTGACGGAAAAATGAGTTCTCTTTTTGTTTCAGATCTGAATTTTAGAAAGTATGAGTTTACAAGTGTAAGAGATGGAGTTGCATTAAATGATGGAAAAACAGCTATTACAGGAAGTAAATACGAGATAGAGATCATAGAGGCAGGTGCAAAGGGACAATTCTTTATGGAACTCACTGTGAGGGAACAGGACGATGAACAAAAAATGGATTCAGAAATAGCGTCCATTTTTCGGGGTATCAGAAAGGTGAGATACGGCTTGGATGTAAGAAAACACGAGGTTTTGGAGAGTGCAGACTGACATTTGTGAATTGTAAGACTTACACAAGTGAGAATTATCTGGAATATTGTCAGGCGTATGACAGAGAAACCGACAAAATACAGAGAATGAACTGGATGTATGGCTTGCAAAAAAGTGTCAGAGAAAGCAAAGATGGTTCATATTGAAGTACCGCTCAAAATGAAAGGTGGTATCAGTATCCGTCAATATGCAGCAAAGAAAAATGAACCGGATTTTGTGCAGCTTACGGATCATGGAAAACCAGTCATTCCGGGAAGCAGTTTTGCAGGAGCGATCAGACACCGTATCAAGGAAATTCTGGAACGATTGGCAGAGAACGGAACAGAGCTTCCATATAATGTTCAAAAATTATAGACATTTCATTTGGTTACGTGGACGGTGTAAAAGCCTGCGCATCCAATATTATCATCAGTGAAGCGGAGATTAAGGGTGCAAGACCACTGACCATGATGCGTACCGGGTAAGCCGTTTTGAATCGGCGGTAAAAGATGGTGCTTTGTACAAAGAAAAAACATACGTGGATGGTGAACTGGTACTTCGGCTTGCTATTCGTAAAGGCGTTATGTCAGAAGATGAAAAATGGATTCTTGGAATACTGCTTTTGGCATTAAAAGATCTTCAGAACGGATTCCTGGCAGTAGGAGGTCAGACAGCAATCGGGCGTGGTTTGTTTGAGAACAACGGTGCAATTCTGATCGACGGACAGGAAGGACTGGAAAACCAGATGATTCAGGAAAGCTTGAAGAACATGAGAGTAAGCGGAGGGAAAAAGGCATGAATCTGACAAAAGCACCGGAAAAGGGTTTAATGTACGCAACATATATCGATAAAATGATTTTTGAACCATATTGCAGAGATGAACTGACAGAGGCTATATCAGAGGAGAAGCTGTTGGAACTTCATCTGTTTGATCAGGATATAGAATACAGAGTGGTTCGGACAAGAAAGGGTATGGTTGAAAATATAATAAGCGATGAGACTGCCAGTTATGATGATGTTTATGTAGAGAAGGTGCGGACGAAAAAGAGTCAACTTGTTATGTAGAAATTGTTAATTATTTAACATATAACGAAGACGATCAGCTTATAATAAATAATTATCGCTTGAGAGAGGTGGTGGGATGATGAATGGTTTTGTTAATCCTTATAATTTTATAAAATTTCCTCAAAATAAAGCAAAAGCTTATACGGACACGGATAAACATACAGGCGTGATCGAATATTCTGTTACGACAAAAACACCACTGTTTATTCCGAATTCGAGTTCTGACCATGCATTTCGGGAATCCGATCAGAAGGCAGAACACAAGTCGTATGATTTCTTTTCTTATGAGGAACTTGATCCGGCAAAGCATTACGAAGGGATGTATCATGAACCGGTTATTCCGGGAAGTGAGATACGTGGTGTTGTTAGAAATGTGTATGAGACACTTACGGATTCCTGTATGGGCGTGTTGAATGGTGAAAAATATCCGGTAAAGCGAACCGCAGAACAATTCAGACCGGCGCTGATACACAGAAAAAAAGATGGAACAATGGAACTGTGTGCAGCAGAGTCTTATCGTATAGGAAGCAGAGAAAATAAGGAATATTTCCCAAAAGGCTTTGAGAAAAAGGCAAATGGGACAACAGTGTATTTCAAAATGCCGGATAGAACACAAAGAGGATTTGCAGTTATCGATAGCTATTCATTTGACAACAGTCAGAATGGAGAGAAAAAAGGGTATCTGCTCAAGTGGGGAATGGGTGTAAAAAAGCACATTACCATATTTTTGCCTATAAGCCTGGTAATCCATTTGGGGATGAAAAGGATAAAAATAGGAATAACCTAAATCAAAGAGTACAAGAAACAATTTCACTTACAAAAGATATTATAAAACGTAAGATAGACCCGGTGATAGAATCTTATCTGTCACAGCCGGCATTAGATCAAAAAATCAAAAGGCATACGTGGAATATCGGGATGATCTGAATAAGTTTCTGAATAAACAGGAAGAAGGTTATTTCCCGGTAAATTGTTCACGCCCGGTCAATACAAGTAAACAGGTTTTTTATTTATCTCCGGCAGTATTTACAAAGGAAGTGTCAAATGAAAATTATCTTCCTATGCAGGAAAATTTACTCCGTGTGCGAAAGAGTATTGTCCTGCATGTGATCTGTTTGGTTATATTGGAGCCGATAATACAACAGCGATGAGTTCGAAAATCCGTTTTCGGATTTGTATGTAAAGGACAAACTGGATGCGCAGAAATATTATGTAGCCGATAAAGTAACGTTAGAGGCACTTGGAGAACCAAAACTTGGAAATGTCGATTTTTATGTTAATAAGCCGGACAAAGCCGATTTCTGGACGTATGATTATTATATTGTAAATGGGAACACAAAACTTGGAAGTGCAAATCTGCGGGGAAGAAAATATTACTGGCATCATAGAAAGGTAGATCTGAATAAAAAGATAGAACCGGACAAGCTGAATAAAACAATCCGCCCGGTAAAAGAAGGCATTACATTCAGTGGAAAGCTCTTTTTGAAGCAATATCAGAACGACAGCTGCAGCAATTGCTTTGGATCTTAAATAGTGGATCAGAGCAGCTTGGTTTAAAACTTGGCGGCGCAAAACCACTGGGCTATGGAAGTGTTGCCTGTAAGGTAGATAAGGTGCAGGAGCGCTGCGTGACTTGTCAGGATGATGAATTACTCTATAAAGTGAAAGAAAATACATATGACGCAGTCAGATATGAAGAGGTTGGCTTTAGCAAAGATGCAAAGAAAGAATTTTACAAAATTGCAGGTCTTGAGACAGTACCGATAGATGTTGAGATCAGTTATCCGAAAAACGGCAAATCTGAAGAATAAACCTATAGAAAATGGGTATGAGTGGTTTGTGAATAATCATGATGTTGGCAGAATGGTTAATAGAAGAAATGCAATGAGAATTAAGCAGCAGCTTCCGTCGATTCTTGATGAAGATTTTTCATTACCTTATTATCAGAAACAGGAAAACACGAATAAAAAGGGAAATTATAATAAATACAATGGTAATCATAATCCATATAAAAAGAATAGTGGAAAATTTAAGGGGAACAAATAAATGCAGCTGGTTTTAAATATACAATTAGAAGAACCGCTTGTGCTTCCCATGAATTATAATCACATTGTGCAGTCAATTATTTACAGGGCACTTTCTGTTATGCCGGATTATGCAGAATTTTTGCATCAATCCGGCTACACAAGCGGAAAACGCCAATATAAAATGTTTCAGTTTGGTCAATTGCAGGGACATTATAAAATGGCAGATCGGAAATTCATATTTGATACAGAGGTTTCCTTGGAGATCCGAAGTCCGAGCCATTGCTTATAAATTTATTGGTAGACAGTTTTTACCGAAATGGAATTGCATTTGGTAAGACTACTTACAGAGACATTTATATGGAGATATATGATTATACGATTGAGGAGAACCATATAGTCGTTCAGATGAAATCGCCGTTAACAGTCTATTCAACAGATGAATTTACGAATAATACATACTATTATAATCCTCAGGAAGAAGTATTTTTTGACGCTGTAAATAGTAATTTTTACCGGAAATATCAGGCATACTTTGGAATAGCCCCGTGTTCGCCGATTCGGATTTCAAAAGTAGAAAATGAAAATTGCAGAAAATTTGTTACAAAATATCAGGGAAGTTATATTACAGCATGGTTTGGAAAGTATGATCTTTCCGGTCAGCGAAAATATCTGGATTTTCTGTATCAGACAGGACTTGGTGCAAAAATGCACAAGGGTTCGGAATGTTTGAACTTTTGTAAAAATCTCTAAAAAGTCCGTCGACCCCAAATGCCGTATTTATGCGAATTCTAGAGGATAAAACAAAGAAAAAACTGTTCAAAAAAGGACTGTAAATGGAAGAAAAAGAAAAAAAGTCCGTCGATGTCTGCACGAGAATTTGAAAAAATCGTGAAAACGTCAGAAAATGATGATTTTATAAGGGGTTTCAAGCAAAAATGATAAAAATAGGTCGACGGACTTTTTCAATAAAAAATAGCTTGATTTGAGAAGAAATTGCGAGTATTGTAATTATAACGACTGAAAATACAGTTGTTTTACCTTACCTATGAGGAATTGACACAAATAACAATTCAATCCTACCATTTCTTCACCAAATTCAGTTTTCGGTTTTACCTTACCTATGAGGAATTGACACACGCCAGCATCCCCATACTCTGTGATTCCAATTTTGAGGTTTTACCTTACCTATGAGGAATTGACACTAGTATTTCTAATTGACAATTATGCCATTCTGATGGATGGTTTTACCTTACCTATGAGGAATTGACACACTTCCTCTACCTTTTCAAGATCAACGGATTCATCAAACTCAAGTTTTACCTTACCTATGAGGAATTGACACCACTCTCCACTGATAATTCCAGAATCCTGGTCACACCAGCTTTTACCTTACCTATGAGGAATTGACACTTTTCCAAATTGCGTTGCCTCCTTGTTGCCAACCTGACGCATGTTTTACCTTACCTATGAGGAATTGTAGAGTCAGTATTCATGTATAGGAGGATTACATGGTTTTAGAAGATGTTTTTTCAGATGAAAATCTGGAGGAGGCATTCGAATCGTTTGCGGATAAGCATGATAGCCATGGGCTGGATGGGGTAAAATTATCAGAATTACGTGCTTATTGGGAGACAAACGGGAAGAAGATAAAGGAGTCTATTTTTAATGGTACATATAAAGTAGGAGCTGTTGAACAAAGGCAGATTGTGAATCGTAAGGGTAAGAAAAGAACGATTTCGCTTATGAATTCGATTGACAGGTTTATTTTTCGTGCTTTATATCAAAAGATGGCAAGTGAGTGGGAGAAACAATTTTCACAGTATTCATATGCATATCAAAACAATAAAGGTGTGCTAACAGCGGTGGCCCATTGAGCCCGTTATATGGAAGAAGCCAATGTTTATATGAATGAGTTAGATCATTATATGGAAAAGCAAGGGTATTATTTTTGGCAGATTTGGTGATGATATTAATATATACTGTTCAACATACGAGGAGGCGACAGTAGCATTTTCAGATGTAATCGGCACGAATGGAGAAGATAGAACAATTACCGTTAAATCATGGAAAAACGGGTATATTTAAAGGAATTAATCGGAAATATTTAGGATATCGATTTGAGATGAAAGATGGTCATGTAATAGTCAAAAAAGAGCAGAGAGCATATAAAACAGTGTATAGAGATTGGTACACGACTGGAATCCAGAAGATGGATCATAATTATCACTTAATAAATGAAGGAATTTTAACGAAACAGGATTTTAATATTTTGTTTGAAAGTGAAAATGGGAAAAAATATATTCCTGTAGAGACAACAGATTCATTGTATATTTATTCGAATGTTATTATGTCAGGAAACTTCTTTGATTTTATGAATCAGGTTGGATTGAATGTTTCATTTATTAACAAGTATGGAGAGAAAATTGGAAGCTTTGTACCGAATAACAGTCGAAGAAATATAAAGACAGAACTGAAGCAGCTTCGGATGTATGATTCAGAAAAAGAACGACTAGATATGGCACGGAGATTGGAAATTGCAAGTGTGTCCAATATCAGAGCAAATCTTCGTTATTATCAAAGGAGAAAGAATGCAACGGAGTTAGAGGCTGCTGTAAAAGATATGACAGACATTATTACAAAATTGAATGAAGCAAGAGATATTAATCATATGATGATGCTTGAGGCACAGGCACGGCAGAAATACTATGGATGTTTTAATTCAATTTTGGAGGGAAAACAATTTTATTTTGATAAGAGAACAAGGCGTCCACCTCAAGACCCATTAAATGCGATGATCAGTTTCGGGAACACATTGCTGTATCAGAGAATTGCAAATGAAATCAATAGAACCTCTTTAGATATACGAATTGGAATTGTACATGCGGCTGGAAATAGGTCAGAGAGTTTAAACTTGGATTTGGCAGATCTGTTCAAACCAATATTGGTTGACCGTACGATATTTACACTTGTGAATCGAAAATGATTAACGTAAATGATTTTGTAGAAGTTGAGAATAATGGCATTTATTTGAACAATCGGGCAAAGAAGATCTTTATTTCGGAATATGAAAACAAGTTGTATCAGAAGGTAACATTTGATGGGGCAGAGCGAACCTATGATTATCTAATTAAAAATGAAATTCAGAAACTAAAAAATATATAGAGAATGGTGAAAAATATAAGCCATATAAGTATGTATAGGAAAAAGGATGTTTGTGATAGTTACATATGATGTAAACGTAAAAAGAAATAACAAAGTACTAAAAATATGCAGAAAATATCTCATACACGTTCAGAAATCCGTTTTTGAAGGGAATATTACAGAAGCAAAATTAAGGAAGTTAAAATCGGAATTAAAGCGCACAACAAAAACGGATGAGGATAGTGTTATTATTTATAGGCTTGATTCTTTAAAATATTCAAGCAAGGAAGTTTTGGGAGAGTATAGTCCGGAAGAACATTTCTTATAAAAAGTCCGTTGACCTCAAATGCCGTATTTATGCAGATTGCAGAGGATAAAACAAAGGAAAAACTGTTGAAAAGGACTGTAAATGGAAGAAATCAAGGAAAAAAGTCCGTCGATGTCTGAGCGAGAAACAAAGAAATTCTGAAAAACGTCAGAAATGATGAGTTTATAGGGGGTTTCAAGAAAAACCACAAAAATAGGTCGACGGACTTTTTCAATAAAAATAGCTTGATTTGAGAAGAAATTGCGAGTATTGTAATTATAACGACTGAAAATACAGTTGTTTTACCTTACCTATGAGGAATTGACAAGCCTGTAATCGGTTTCTGACTGAGTTTATTCGTCTTTGAGGAATTGTTAATTCCACTGGTTCATTTTTTTTACCTTACCTATGAGGAATCAACATAACCGCACAAACATTGTCCAAAGGCATTTTCTACAAAAACCAGGAAATGTCTTTTTATGATACTGAAAATCCTTGGCAGTTTTGAAAAGATGCTTATAATAATAGTTGAAACAATGGAAAAAAAGTAGAAGACATAGGAGAAGGCTTATGGTGAATATTTTATGTGCGAGAAACCGGTATATTGTTCCATTTATGTTTTGCAGTGAGACATCTTACGATAAGCTGGTAGAGGAGATTGCAAAAAATCCTTTATGGAACATCCAGAAGATGCATGAACAGAAGGTGGAGCAGGATTTGTATCAGATGATAGTGGACTGCTTTGAGATGGATGAAAACAGAATAATATCGGCTGTTCGTTTCAGTATTGTATATCAGGAAACAATATTTTAGAGCTTAATTATACAAAAATTAAAAGAAAGATTTTATCGTATCAGTAACAGACTCGGGTTATATCTGTTTCGTTCGGGTGTAGGTTTTTATGGTATGAGATTTCACTCCCGCAGGGAGTTACGGCGGATGAGATGATGCTTTTTCAGAATGAGTTCAAAGGAACTGTCTTATGAAAGATTTGTCTCTAAACGGAGAGAAAATGACCGCTACACGTTTGAACAGAATGAGAATCGAAATACAGCTATTTTAATGGGACATTGGATTAATCAGTTATTAGCGCAGTTCCCATTTACGGTTACTTATTATGCAGAGCGCAGAGATTAATATTTTCCTTGTAAAAAGTGTCTATTCGTCTGTGAGTCATATCAGCCATCAGAATGATTTTTATGAATATTTGTTAAGGAGACTGCGAATCAGAGAAAATATTGAAGGATTGACAATAGGACTGGAATCGCTGGAAAAGCTTCAGGAAGCAAGGAGAAAGAGAGCGGATACAGAGAATTGAAAGTCTGGAAAATGAGGAACAGGAATTATCGGATGACAGATTAAATATTGGTTTGGGATTGATTTCTATTCTTGCATTAGTTTCAGCAATTGCAGATGGATACGGAGCAGCGGATGCGCTGGTGAAATTATTTCATTTGCCAGAGTGTATGCGTGTCTGGATCAGTGTGATACTTTTAATTTTGGTTGTAATTATCGCGGTAATAGCAATCTCATCAATTGTGCCGTCAATAAAGAGATCCAGAAGAAAACGCAAACGCTGGAAAGAAAGATGGAAAAATAAAACGTGAAATCATAAATAAAATAGTTATAAAAACGTGAAAATTGTGTATAATAATCATATAAAAACGTGAATAGAAAAAAAACAGGAGAAGATTACATATGTATCTCAGAAGAAAAATAGATGATTATCTCACACAATGGAAAAATAATGAAAATAGATACCCGCTGATCATAAAAGGCGCAAGGCAGATAGGAAAACAGAGTCTGTGAAGCATTTTGCAGACCGAAATTATGAGAGCGTTGTTTCAATCAACTTTGCATTGGAAAAGCAGTTTCAGATGATATTGAGCGATGGGTATGACGTAGAAAATATTATAAAAAATATTTCCCTGATTGATCCTTCTAAAAATTTATTGCGAACCGAACCTGATTATTTTTGACGAATTACAGGGACTTCCAGATATTGCAACATCATTAAAAGCATTTAAACTGGACGGACGATTTGACGTGATCTGCAGTGGTTCTTTACTTGGAATTAATTATAAGAAAATTCACAGTAACAGTGTCGGTTATAAAACAGATTACGAGATGTTTTCTATGGATTTCGAAGAATTTTTGTGGGCAAAGGGATATTCAGAAAGCCATGTAAATGAAATGTTAGAGCATATGACTTCCGGAAAACCGTTTTCAGAGACAGAGCTAATGGTTTATAAGAAACTGTTTCTGGAATACTGTGTTCTTGGAGGAATGCCGGCGGTTGTAAAGCAATTTATCGAAACGAATACATTCTCAGAAACGTTGGAAATCCAGAGACAGATCCAGCTTGACTATGAGGAAGATATCAGAAAATATGCGGAAGGGCTGGATCAGGGCGAAAATAGCAAGTGTTTATCGGAGTGTTCCGGCACAGCTTGCCAAAGAGAATAAGAAGTTTCAGTTAAGTAAAATTGACAAAAAGGCGCGAAGCCGTGAATATATGGGATGTATTGACTGGTTAAAGGATGCAGGGGTAGTTTCTGTCTGTTATTGTCTTGAGTATCCGAACTGCCATTAAAGGGAAATTTTGATGATTCCAAATTCAAACTTTATTATCCGGATACAGGGCTTTTGATTGCTTCTTTAGATGAAGAAGCACAGATAGATTTACGTGCAAATAAAAATCTCGGCGTTTATAAAGGCGCACTATATGAGAATTTTGTCGCGGAAGCGTTTTAAAACAGGGGTTAGGTTTGTATTATTATAAAAGGAAAATGGAACGCTTGAGGAGGATTTTTTGTCAGAACATCAAACGAACTCGTTCCAGTAGAAGTCAAGGCAAATAATAACCGATCAAAATCTTTGAGACAGCTTATTGATAACAGCAATTATGCGGATATTAAGTGGGGAATAAAATTGGCTGACAGTAATATTGGAATAGAACAGGGAGTTCATACGTTTCCATATTTCTGTACTTTCTTGATAAAAAGATATCTGGCAGAACAAAATTAAAATTCAAAGAAAAAACTATAGCAGTCTTTTCCATTTTTGTGTTATTATAGAAAGACAGTCATAACGACAGTACGAATGAAAATGAAAGGACAGAGTAAGTAATTATATGTTTTCCGTATCAGACATTAAAGAGACAGTGTATCCGGCGGCGTACCGGAGAGGAAAGAGCTGTATGAGACGGCGGGGGTTTTGATTTTTCCTATGAGTTGTATTTAGTGGATGAGCTGCCAGTGGCAGATGTCAGGGCAAAAGTTCGTGGAATCAATCAGGAGTATTATGAAGTGACAGCCACTATCGACGAGGAGTTCGGAGACGTAACGAACTGCAACTGCGGATGTGAGGCTTTTATAATTATGAGGGGATGTGCAAGCATTGTGTGGCAATGCTTTTGAATTATGTAAACAAGAGGACTCCGATGGAGATTCTCAGGTTAAAACGGGGACAGGGCACGGAGACACCGGAAGCAGGGGAACGTCCGGTGGGAAAGATGGAGACGGCAGCACCGCTGAAAAATCTGCTGAGCCAGTATTCCATGCGTGCAACGTCCAAATATATGTTACCGGAAACCATTTACGGAAAAGTAGAGTTAGAACCTTACTTTGAGATGGATTACGGCTATGCAAGACTAGAATTTAAGATCGGAATGGAGACAAAGTATGTGTTAAAAAACATTTCTGCGTTTTTACATTCTGTTCAGGTCAATGAGAAAGTGCATTACGGCAAAAAAACTTGATTTTTATCATCACATGGAAGCTTTTTCGGAGGATGCAAAGCGCCTGATCCGGTTTATGCAGCAGCAGGATGATGATAAAAAGCGCCAGAGTAAGTTTCATGCCTATTATGCCTACACCGGCGGCTATGAGCGTACCATGGAGCTTGATGGTGTGGGGATCGACCGGTTTTTGGAAGCGGTGAAAGGAACTCCTTTTCATGCAACGATCGGTTATGATATGAATGAAAGTTACATCTATAATGGAACAAACGCAAACCAAAACTGACGCTGAAAGGTGGAAGTGCGGGAGCGTTTCTCTGCATGGAAGATCTGCCGATGATCGAGGGTGACAAGTATTATTACTTTTTATGAGGATGGGGAGATTTTCCTCGGAGAGCCATTGTTAAAAGGAAAAGTATCAGACTTCTTCCAGTTTTTACACCGCCAGGTAGGGGGGAGACTGCTATATTGCAAAGAGAAGAGCTCGCAATGTTCTGCAGAGATCTTCTGCCGATGGTGCGGGAGAGCTTCGATGTGATCCCGGAAGGATTTGACGAGGCGCTTTACGTTCCGCCGAAGCCGGAATTTGAGTTATATCTGGACCGCCAGGCAATGGATGTTGTCGGAGCGAAGCTGGTCGCAGTCTATGGGGATAATAAATACAACGTGCTTGCCAAAGTAGAACCGGGCGAGGTGCGTGATCTGTCTGAGGAGCTGCGCATCAAGAGCCTTGTGGAGCCGTATTTCAATGAGTATGACCATTCGAAGACATTTTTTGTCATTGCAAAAGACGAAGATCTGCTCTATCAGCTCGTGGCGGGTGGATTGCAGCGTTTAAGCCATTTTATGGCAATTTACACGTCGGACAAGTTCCGCAATATGAAAGTGGTCAATGCGCCGAGCGTATCCGTGGGTGTCTCCTTAAAGAGTGACCTTCTGGAATTAAAGGTACACTCCGATGAGATGTCCTCCGAGGAGCTGGCATATCTGCTTTCAAGTACGACAGAAAGAAAAAAGTATATCCGTCTGAAAAACGGGGATTTCTTAGATATCAAAGAGGATGGGATCAGTGCGCTTGCAGAAGTCAGTGAGGACTTACAGCTTACCGAGGCAAGCCTGAAAAAAGGAACCGTCGTGATCCCAAAATACCGCGCGATGTATCTGGATGCAGCACTGAAAAATAACCAGCTGCTGTCTATCGAGAAAAACAGGGAATTCAAAGGCATGGTGCGGAACATGAAAACCATCGAGGACAGCGATTATGAGGTGGTGGATTCCCTGAAAAATGTTATGAGAAACTATCAGAAAAACGGTTTCCTCTGGCTGAAAACGCTGCGGGAGAACGGTTTTGGCGGAATCCTTGCGGACGATATGGGACTTGGAAAAACGCTTCAGGTAATAAGCCTTCTTCTGGCAGAGCGTCAGGATTATGATGCCGGGGAAAAGGAGCGCCGCAGATCACTTATTGTATGTCCGGCATCTTTAGTTTATAACTGGCAGAAAGAGATTGAGCGTTTTGCGCCGGAACTTGAGACTGTGACGATCACAGGAAGTGCACCGGAACGAAAAGATATCATCCGGCACACCACGGACGGGCAGATCCTCATCACATCCTATGATCTGTTAAAACGTGATGTGGAGTATTACAAAAACATTGTGTTTGCAGTTCAGGTCATTGATGAAGCTCAATATATTAAAAATGCCGGAACGCAGGCGGCAAAAGGCGTCAAGAAGATCACGGCAGCCTTTAAGCTGGCACTGACCGGAACACCGATCGAAAACCGCCTAAGTGAGCTTTGGAGTATTTTTGATTATCTGATGCCTGGTTTCCTGTATACATATCAGAAGTTCCGGGAGGAGATCGAGCTTCCGATCGCCGTGAATCAGGATGCAAATAAGATGGAGCGTTTACAGCGCATGATCCGTCCGTTTATCCTGCGCCGGTTAAAAGGTGATGTATTAAAAGATCTTCCGGAAAAACTCGAAGAGAATGTTTATGCGAAGATGGAGGGCGAACAGCTGGCTCTTTATGATGCGCATGTGCAGCAGATGAAGCAGATGTTAGATGGCAAGAGCGAGGCGGAATTTAAGTCCAACAAAATCCAGATCCTTGCAGAACTTACCAAACTGCGTCAGCTCTGTTGTGATCCGGGACTTTTATTGGAAGATTACAAGGGCGAATCCGCAAAAGTCCAGATGTGTATGGATCTGATCGGGAACGCAGTGCACGGTGGACACAAGGTGCTGTTATTCTCCCAGTTCACGACCATGTTAGACCGTCTGGCGGAACAGCTGAAAAAAGCTGGGCATTGATTACTACATGCTCACCGGCTCCGTCAATAAGGAAAAACGTATGCAGATGGTAGACAGCTTCAACAAAGATGATGTCCCGGTGTTCTGCATCTCCTTAAAGGCAGGTGGAACCGGATTGAACCTCACCGCAGCGGACATCGTCATCCACTACGATCCCTGGTGGAATCTTGCCGTGCAGAATCAGGCAACAGACCGTGCCCACCGTATCGGGCAGAAGAATGTCGTGACGGTTTACAAACTCGTCTCCCAGGGTACGATCGAGGAGAAGATCATTGATATCCAGGAGAAAAAGAAAAAGCTTGCCGAGCAGGTGCTGGAGGGCGAGGGAATGGATTCCGTAGTATTCACAAAAGAGGAGATCATGGAACTTCTCGGCTGATCAAAAAAACATAAGTCATTGAATTGCAATTATTACAAAAGTAATTCAATGACTTTTTGTATCAAAATCACATAATTATCAAGTTCAAATTAACATTTCTTGGAAAATCTGTAAATTTAATCACAGACAAAATCAGATAAATGTATTTTTATTAAAAAATGCAATTCACAAGAAAAAAACCAAAATAGTGCACAAAAATAAAATAAAAACTATACAAAATGCAAAAAAATAGAAGGGAAAAATAGTCTTTCAAAAAATTGACATTTCAATAAAAAATAACTAAAAATATGTTGAGCAATAAAAATAAGAAAGGAAGTGGTCATACGGAAGAACTATCAAAGGAGCTGATGGCGCAGTTGAATTGTGATACGGCATTTACAATCCCGCTTTTTGGCGGAATACCGGTAGCAGAATCGGTTGTTGTCACGTGGATCATCATGGCGGTATTACTGATCGCAGCTGGCAATACTCGGGCGGAACTTAAAGGTTGAAAATGTCGGTAAGAAACAGCTCGTATTGGAAACGATAGTTGGAGGTCTCTATAACTTCTTCTATGATCTTCTTGGCGAGGAGGGAAAACAGTATATCCCATATCTGATGACGGTCGGTGTCTATATTGGGTTTGCCAATATGATCGGTCTGTTTGGATTGAAATCACCAACGAAGGACGTAGGCGTGACGGGCGCACTTGCACTTATGAGCATCATCTTAATTGAGGCTGCAGGAGTGCGGAAAAAAGGTACAAAAGGGTTTTTGAAAAGTTTTGCAGAACCAATCCCGATCATGCTGCCGATGAATATCCTCGAAGTATTCATCCGGCCATTATCCCTGTGCATGCGTTTGTTTGGTAACATTTTAGGCGCATTTGTAATTATGGAATTATTAAAGCTTGTAGTGCCGATTTTTTGTACCGGCAGTGTTAAGCCTTTATTTTGATCTGTTTGACGGATTCATACAGGCTTATGTATTTGTATTTTTAACATCACTCTTCATTAAGGAGAGCATTGAGTAAACACACTCACAGAAAAATTGAAAAAGAAATGGTAAAGGAGAAAACATCATGAATTCATTAATCGCAATTGGAGCAGGTATCGCAAAGCATTAACAGGTATTGAGCAGGTATTGGTATCGGACTTGCAACCTCAAAAGCAACGGACGCAATCGCAAGACAGCCGGAAGCAGACGGAAAAATCACAAAAGCATTATTACTTGATGTGCATTGGCCGAAGGTACTGCAATTTTCGGTATGGTAGTCGCAATTTTAATTATCTTATTCTTAGGCTAAAGAAAGGGTATGGTAGAGTATGCAGTTATTAAGAATTGACTGGAATGTCCTCTTTACCATCATAAATCTGCTGATTCTTTATTTTGGACTTCGCAAGTTTTTGATCAAGCCGGTGACAAATGTCATGGAACAGCGCAGACAGATGATCGAAGGTCAGATGGCGGATGCGAAAAAGACTACGGAGCAGGCGAATGAACTTAAGAGCCAGTATGAGGATGCATTAAAACAGGCACATGACGAGTCCGCACATATTGTGGAGAAGGCAAGAAAAACGGCACAGGCAGAATATGAGAGCAGAGTAAATGCTTTGCGGATCAGGAAGCAGAAAAAAATCATTGCAAATGCACATAAGACCATTGATCTTGAGCGTGAAAAGACAGTGCAGGATCTTCAGACGCAGATTGCAGGACTTGCAATGATGGCAGCCGGAAAAGTGCTTGGCAAGGCAGATGCACAGAGAGCAGAATAAGCTCATGTATGAGCAAGTTTTTAGCTAAAACAGGTGGTTGCAATGACACAGACAGCAAATAATTACGGAACGGTTCTTTTTGAGCTTGGTATCAAAAAGAAATCGTGGAAAAGACAAAAGAAATATTTGAGCTGACCAGTGAGCTGCCGCGTGTATTGAACTGCCCGGTTGTTTCCAGAAAAGAAAAAGCACCGGATGATCGAAAGATTTTTTCCGCAGGAGATACATCATTTTTTGAAAGAACTGTGTGACCATGAACATATGGACGTGATCGAAGATGTGTTTGCGGCATACCAGAACTGTTATGATGAAAAAAACGGGATACTCCAGTGCAAAAATGCAATGTGCAGAGGTGCCGGATGAGACGCAGCTTGCACAGATCAAAACTATCTGGCAAGGGAAATATCAAAAAGACACAGGTAGAGCTGGAATTCGAAAAAAGCCGGAACTGATCGCAGGATTCGTGCTCCGCGTGGGAGACATCGAAGAGGATTTCAGTATCGGGGACGGCTTGACAGATTACAACAGAAATTGACATGGAGGTGATGACGTGGGTTCCATAAATTCAGAGGAGATTATCTCCATACTGAAAACAGAGATAGAAAATTATGATATGGTGACCGGTGAGCAGGAAGTCGGCTCTGTCATCTGGGTAGGAGACGGAATTGCAACCATTTATGGAATTGAGCATGCCATGTATGGTGAGATCGTGATCTTCGAGAATGGCGTCAGAGGTATGGTGCAGGATATCAAGCGCGATCAGATCGGCTGTATCATTCTTGGAAAAGATACAGAGATCAAAGAAGGCACAAAAGTAACACGCACGAAGAAAAAAGCAGGTGTTCCGGTAGGAAATGCCTATCTCGGAAGAATTGTCAATGCGCTTGGCGCACCGATTGATGGAAAAGGCGAGATCCCGGCAGATGATTACCGCGCAATTGAGCAGGAAGCACCGGGTATCGTAGACAGACAGTCCGTAAACCAGCCGCTTGAAACAGGTATTCTTGCAATTGATGCGATGTTCCCTATCGGACGGGGACAGCGTGAACTGATAATCGGTGACAGACAGACCGGTAAGACGTCCATCGCAGTAGATACCATCCTGAACCAGAAGGGAAAAGATGTGATCTGTATTTATGTGGCAATCGGACAGAAAGCTTCTACCATTGCAAAGCTTGTGAATACTTTGACAAAGCACGATGCATTGGATTATACGGTTGTACTTTCTGCAACGGCAAGCGAATCCGCTTCCCTGCAATATATTGCACCGTATGCGGGAACAGCACTGGCAGAATATTTCATGTATCAGGGAAAAGATGTGCTGATCGTATATGATGATCTGTCCAAACACGCAGTAGCATATCGTGCACTGTCCCTGTTGCTTGAGCGTTCTCCGGGACGTGAGGCATATCCGGGTGATGTATTCTATTTACATTCCAGACTGCTGGAGCGTTCCAGCAAATTGTCGGATGCATTAGGCGGAGGCTCAATCACAGCACTGCCAATCATTGAGACGCAGGCAGGCGATGTATCCGCCTACATTCCAACAAACGTTATTTCCATCACAGATGGTCAGATTTTCTTAGAGAGTGATCTGTTCAACTCCGGTATGAGACCGGCGGTCAACGTAGGTCTTTCCGTATCCCGTGTAGGTGGTGCGGCGCAGACAAAGGCAATGAAAAAAGCATCCGGTACGATCCGTATCGATCTGGCGCAGTACCGTGAGATGGAAGTGTTTACACAGTTCAGCTCCGATCTGGATGAGATAACGAAAGAGCAGTTACAGTATGGTAAAGGACTGATGGAACTCTTAAAACAGCCGCTCTGCCATCCGATGAGCCTCGCAGATCAGGTAATTACACTGGTTGCAGCAAACAAACGTCTGCTTTTAGATGTGGAGACAGCAAAGACCAAAGAATTCCAGCTTGGAATGCTTGATTTCTTCCACAGAGCATATGGAGATCGTAAATGAACTGAATGAGAAAAAGTTTTAGACGATACGATCACAGAACAGATTGTTGAGGCGGTTAAAGAATATAAAAGCAGGTGATAGAGCATGGCAAATACCAAGGAAATTCAGAAGCGAATGAAAAGTATTCAGGATACGATGAAGATTACGAGCGCCATGTATATGATCTCTTCCGCGAAACTTCGCAGCGCAAAGCAGAAGTTAGAGCAGACAGAACCGTATTTCTATACGCTCCAGTCCGCAATTGCAAGATTTTTACGACATATGCCAGATACGACAAACCGCTATTTTGATCAGAGGGAGCAGATTCCCGACAATGAAAAAAGCGTGGTTACATTGTGATCACCGCCGACAAAGGGGTCTTGCGGGTGCATACAATCACAATGTCATCAAAATGGCACAGGAACTGTTTTCCCAGGGGGAAAACAATAAGTTGTTTGTCGTTGGAGAGCTTGGACGTCAGTATTTTGCAAAGGAAGGACTTGAGGTAGACGCAGAGTTTAAATACACCGTGCAGAATCCGTCCCTGCACCGCGCACGTGTCATTGCAGATTATGTGATGGATTTATATGTGAACGGTGAGTTAGACGAGGTTTATCTGGTCTACACGAAAATGGAAAATTCTTTTTCCATGAATGCGGAGAAAGAAAAATTACTTCCGCTGGCAAAAGAGGATTTTATCCATCCGGCTCCGGCGTTTGACATTTATCAGGAAGAGATCAAAGTGGAATCATCTATGGAAGAAATTTTAGAGCATGTGGTTCCAAACTGTGTAACCGGATATATTTATGGTGCGCTGGTGGAGTCTTTTGCCAGTGAACATAACTCCCGGATGATGGCAATGCAGACAGCGACTGACAGTGCAAGATCCATGATAAGCCAGCTTTGTCTATTGAGTATAACCGGGTACGTCAGGCTGCAATTACCCAGCAGATCACAGAGGTGATCGGTGGTGCAAAGGCACAGAAAAATAAGAAGAAAAAAATAGGAAGGAGCTTCTATGAAAACAGGAAAAATCGTGCAGGTCATGGGACCTGTAGTAGACGTTGAATTTGAAGATAATGACCTTCCGTTTATCAAAGATGCGCTTGAAGTAGACAACGGCGGAAAACGCTGTGTCATGGAAGTTGCACAGCATATTGGAAATAATACCGTCCGCTGCATTATGCTTGCCGCAAGTGAAGGGTTTACATAAAGATATGGAGGTTATTGCCGAGGGCGGCGGTATCAAGGTTCCGGTTGGAAAAAAGACTCTGGGCAGACTTTTTAATGTGCTCGGTGATACGTTAGATGGTGGAGAGAATCTTGATGCAGAAGAACACTGGGTGATTCACAGAGATCCGCCGTCCTTTGAAGACCAGAGCCCTGTCGTTGAGGTGCTTGAGACCGGTATTAAGGTAATCGATCTGCTTGGCACCGTATGCAAAGGGCGGTAAGATCGGTCTCTTCGGAGGTGCCGGTGTAGGTAAGACGGTATTGATTCAGGAGCTGATCCGTAACATTGCAACCGAGCATGGCGGATACTCCATTTTTACCGGTGTCGGAGAGCGATCCAGAGAGGGAAATGATCTGTGGTCTGAGATGAAGGAATCCGGCGTACTGGATAAGACGGCGCTAGTGTTCGGACAGATGAACGAGCCGCCAGGAGCACGTATGCGTGTTGCAGAGACAGGACTTACGATGGCAGAATACTTCCGTGATGAGGAACATCAGAATGTATTGTTGTTTATTGATAACATTTTCCGTTTCACACAAGCAGGTTCTGAAGTATCCGCACTGCTTGGACGTATGCCGTCAGCCGTTGGTTATCAGCCGACTCTAGCAACTGAGATGGGTGAATTACAGGAACGTATCGCATCAACCAAAAACGGTTCCGTTACTTCCGTACAGGCTGTCTATGTGCCGGCAGATGACCTGACAGACCCGGCGCCTGCTACCACATTCGCACATCTGGATGCAACCACGGTACTTTCCAGAAAGATCGTTGAGCAGGGTATTTATCCGGCAGTGGATCCTTTAGAGTCCACATCCCGTATTCTGGAGGAGGACGTCGTTGGAAAAGAACACTATGAGACAGCGCGTAAAGTACAGGAAATTTTACAGAAATATACAGAATTGCAGGATATCATTGCAATTCTCGGTATGGAGGAGCTCTCTGAGGAGGATAAACTCGTGGTTTACCGTGCAAGAAAGATTCAGAAGTTCTTATCCCAGCCGTTCCATGTTGCAGAGAACTTTACCGGTGTACCGGGCAAATATGTGCCGTTAAAAGAAACGGTACGTGGATTTAAGGCGATCGTTGACGGCGAGATGGATGAATATCCAGAAGCAGCCTTCTTTAATGTCGGAACCATTGACGAAGTCGTGGAACGTGCTAAAGAAATGGGCGCAAAACAAGGAGACTAAATTATGGCAAATACATTTAGTTTAAAAGTGATCGCCTGTGACAGAATTTTCTTCGATGGCAGATGTACACAGGTGGTTCTGCCGCTGCATGATGGCGAGAAAGCAATCCAGGCACATCATGAAAATATGGTTTTGCAGTGGAAATCGGTGAAATCCGTATCACAGATGAGAACGGAAAAGAGATTATGGGAATCACGGGAACCGGATTTGCCCAGATCATCAACAACCGTGCCACGGTGCTGGTGGATACCTGCGAATACCCGGAGGAGATTGACATCCGCCGTGCGAAGGAAGCAAAAGAGCGTGCCGAGGAGCAGCCCGCCAGAAGCAGAGTATTCAGGAATACCACCGTTCCAAGGCATCCCTCGCAAGAGCTATGGAGCGTCTGAAAGCTGGCAGGAGAGATACGCCAATAGGATATTGATCGAATCAGGGTTTCTGGTGATTAATTGATAAAAATTCGCAAAAATACATTGACAAACACATTTGAATGCTATATATTTGTACAACAGCAGTTGGAAAATATAGTTTTTCCATACAAAAGAATAAATTCCGTGAGGGAGTAGTTCGCGTGAAGACGTGATTTGTCAACAAACCCGGTTTTATAACCTGGCAAATCTTAAAGAATGAGACTCATGTATGCCTGTTCCGGTAATACTATACCGGCAGGTATACGTGGAGTCTTTTTTATTTGTCTTTTTATGCGGCTGGGAAAAGGAGAAAAATATGGCATTCGTGATCGAGTTGTTATTGATCGGAGTCGGTTTATCCATGGACGCATTTGCGGTAGCCGTCTGTAAGGGTCTTGCCATGCGCAAGGTAAACAAGAAGCAGGCGGTTGTCATCGGATTATTTTTCGGAGGATTTCAGGCACTAATGCCATTCATCGGATGGGCGCTCGGAACACAGTTTGAAAGTTACATTACCAGAATTGACCATTGGATCGCATTCATCTTACTGGCACTCATCGGTGGCAAAATGGTGGTCGAAGGATACAGACTGGAAGAAGATGAAACAGTGAAGGAACTGGATCCACCGCTCGATATGAAGGAGATGTTCCTTCTTGCAATCGCAACCAGTATAGATGCGCTTGCAGTTGGTATCACGTTTGCGTTTTTGAATTATCCGATCGTGGAGTGTATCACGATCATTGGTCTGACAACCTTCGTGCTATCCATTGCCGGTGTTGTTGTCGGGAATATGTTCGGAAGCAGATACCAGAAAAAGGCAGAAATCGCCGGAGGTATTATCTTAATCCTCATCGGTTTGAAAATTCTGCTCGAACATCTGGGAATTCTTGTGCTATAGTAGACACTTATAATAGATAATTGCGAAACTCTTAGAAGACGTGAATTAAATTACGGAAAGTTGACAAGAGCAAAAAAGAAAACACTGGGGAACCGCCGGTACTTAGAAGGCAGGTACAAGGTGCATTTACTGCACAGACCGTGCGAAAGTGATTCAAGAGTGCAAATTCCTATCTGCGAAGCAGATTATAAATGAATTTGCGAAGTACTGCGAAGAATGAGCAGTACCGTTGCGAGTGACACGTAGCGGGAAGCGTGTTTTCGTTGATCTTGTTAACTTTTCGTAATATTCATAACGTAAAATTGAGTTTCGCAAATATCTAATAATTATAAAGAAAAGAGGAGAGAAACATGGAGATTTTAAAGTCAGCAGTTATTTTAGTGATCGGATTTGTATTGCTTATCAAAGGAGCAGATTATTTCGTAGAGGGCAGTTCCTCCGTGGCGAAAAAGTTTAAAGTCCCATCTTTGATCATCGGTATGACGATCGTGGCAATGGGAACAAGCTTACCGGAGCTTGCGGTCAGTGTTACCGCAGCCATGGCAGGGAACAATACACTCGCAGTCAGCAATGTAGTAGGATCCAATATTTTTAATCTGATGGTAGTCTGCGGTGCCTGTGCACTGTTTGCACCACTTGCCATTGAAAAGAATACATTGATGAAAGAGTTTCCGTTTTCGATTCTCTGTGCCGGTCTGCTTGTAGTTATGGGATATCTTGGAATGTCGTTAGGCCGCATGGATGGTGTGATCCTGCTTGTGATTTTTGCCGTATACCTGTTCTGGATGATACAGTCTGCGAAAAAAGCAAGGACATCCGGGGATAAACTGGAAGCAGAAGAGGAGGCACTTGCCGAGGAAGAAATCAAAATCCTTCCGATGTGGAAATGCATAGTTTTTATTATTGGTGGAATGATCGCAATAAAGTTCGGCGGTGACTTTGTAGTCGATGGCGCATCTGCGATCGCAGCCGGATTCGGCTTAAGCCAGACACTGATCGGTCTTACGATCGTGGCACTTTGGAACCAGCCTTCCAGAGTTAGTGACTTCTATTGTAGCTGCAAGAAAAGACGAAGTGGATATGGCACTCGGTAACGTGATCGGTTCCAACATTTTTAATATTTTATTAATCCTCGGTGTTGCAGCAGCAATCAGCCCAATTGCATTCCTCATGGAGAATATCATTGATATTATCATCCTTATCATCATGAGTGTGGTTGTATGGGGATTCGCCTGGACATCCAGAAAAATCAACCGCACAGAAGGTATTATCATGCTTCTTATGTATGCGGTTTATATGGTGTATATCTGCATGCGGTAAAAGAAATAAAACGTCTTGACACAAACAGTAAAGAACAGTAAAATTATTGCAAAACAGTAAAAGACAGTAAAGAACAGTAAAACAATACAAGGACAGTAAACAAGAGTAAAGAACAGTAAAACTAAAGGGGCATATATGCAGAATCCATTTACGCTTACATTCGGAAAAAGTCCGCTCGAACCGGTGGAACGGCCGGTGCAGACAAATGAGATCGTGGATGCATTTACAGCAGAGTCTGTCAATCAACAGATGTTTATTATCACAGGGGTACGTGGTTCAGGGAAAACCGTGATGATGACCGAGATCGCCAGAAGATTACGGGAGAAAGAAAACTGGGTAGTAATAGAACTCAATCCTTCTACGGATTTGTTACAGGCAATGCTGGCAAAATTAAATAGCAATAAAGTCTGTGCAGCAATTATAAAATCGGCAAAGATTGATCTTTCTTTTTTGGTTTTGGAGTAGCGATCGAAGGAGTACCGGCGATCACAGATGCGGAGACTGCGATTATTACAATCTTAGAGAAAATGAAAAAGAGTGGGAAGAGACTGCTTGTTACCATTGACGAGGTCACAAACAACGATTTTATGAAAGTTTTTGCGGGATCCTTCCAGATCTTTGTGCGGCAGGATCTGCCAGTATTTTTGTTGGCAACAGGGTTATATGAGAATATCGATGAATTGCAAAATGAGAAAAACCTTACCTTTTTTTATACCGGGCACCTAAGATCCAGTTAAAGCCATTGAATCAGCTGGCGATCATCAATAAATATAAGAATATTTTTGGCACAGACCGTGATACGGCAGAAAAGATGGCAGAACTCACAAAAGGGTATCCATTTGCATTTCAGGTACTCGGTTATCTGACATGGAATCACAGTGGTCATTATGAGGTAGTAATAGATGAGTATGAACAGTATTTGAGTGAATTTGTTTACGATAAGATATGGTCAGAATTATCACAGAAGGATCGCATTGTGGCAAGGGAATTGCCGAGACGGAAAGCGGAAAAATCAAAGAGATCCGGGAACATCTTGGCATGGAGACAAACGAGTTTAATCCCTACCGGAAAAGACTGATAAAAAAGGAATCGTTTCCGGCGAGACCAGAGGGTATGTATTTTTTACACTGCCGCTTTTCGAGAGATATGTGATCGATAATTCATGAGTGAAAACAGGCGAATACAATTCAGGCATTATGTCGTCCCCGTATTGTGTACACCGTGGAAAAAGCGTATAATACAAAGCACGAAATGGAAAGATATTATATACGGATGGAGGTAGTCATTATGTCATTTTTTGATGAGATGAAAGAGTCATTGGTATCAGCAGGAAAAGATGTATCCCAGAAAGCGAAGGAAGTATCCGGTGTTGCCAAGTTAAAATTAGACGTAAAGTCCAAAGAGGATTATGTAGAAAAGCAGTATGCAGAACTGGGACGTACTTATTTTGATGCACACAGAGATGATGAGGAAAATGCCGAAAATGAACAGTTCAAAGTGATCAAAGAGGCATTGGCAGAGATCGAGCGCATGAAAACGGAGATCTTAAATCTTCAGGGTGTACAGCAGAATGTCCAAACTGTGGAGCAAGAATGCCACAGGGAGCATCTTTCTGCAGCAGTTGTGGAACAAAAATGGCAGAGCCGGAGCATTTTACAGGCGAAGTTGTTGATGATGAGAAATTTGATGAATAAAAAGAAATTCATATCATTCGTTTACAGATAAGCGATGCGCAGAAAATGTAAAATTCAATGCAATAGCACGGAAACACCGAAAAACCAATGTATTCATTGACTTTTCAGTATTTCCGTGCTATTTTATGTGATAGGCGTTCAGCGTCTGATGTAACAGGACGCGATAATGCATACAATTATTTTAATATAAAACAAAACACAATGAAAAAGAGAGTACATGAAATGGAACTCAACAGATCATCTGTACAGATGGTCTTAGCAGAGAGGTTCCCGGGATATAGCAGGGCATCTGATTTTAATTCAGTAATATCAGATCCGCAGGATATCATGGTGCGAGGGAATGAGGAAAGCTTCATGGAACATGGCTTTGGAGTGGCAGGGCTGAACGGATGCAGAAAAGTGGTGCGATAAGTTCTGACGGGACCGCCTGTTATAGCGGAGATGTTTTTGACAGAGACAGGAAATGGACTGGCAGAGAGTGTGCCGGCGGACAGAGTACGGTCAAAGACATATTGAGGTCTGTACTGTGAGGTACAGATGAACTGAAGTGGTAACACGGAAACAACCCGTCTTCTAAGAGATTAGAGGATGGGATTTTTTATTTTAAGGAAAGAGGTAGAGAGAATGAGCAATAAAGGAAAGTATTATATGACAACAGCGATTGCCTACACATCGGGTAAACCGCATATCGGAAATACCTATGAGGTCGTTCTTGCGGATGCGATCGCACGTTTTAAAAGACAGCAGGGTTATGATGTATATTTTCAGACAGGTACTGATGAGCATGGACAGAAGATTCAGGAAAAAAGCAGAGCAGCAGGTATTACACCAAAGGAATTCGTAGATGGAGTTGCAGGAGAAGTAAAAGCAATCTGGGATCTGATGAACACATCCTATGATAACTTTGTCCGCACTACAGATGCCGATCACGAGACACGTACAGAAAATCTTCAAAAAACTGTACGATCAGGGAGATATCTACAAAGGGATATTACGAAGGTCTTTACTGTACACCGTGTGAATCCTTCTTCACGGAGTCCCAGCTTGTAGATGGAAAATGCCCGGACTGCGGAAGAGAAGTTAAGCCGGCAAGAGAGGAAGCATACTTCTTTAAAATGAGCAAATATGCAGACCGTCTGATCGAGCATATTAACGAACATCCGGAATTTATCCAGCCGGTATCCCGTAAGAACGAGATGATGAACAACTTCCTGCTTCCGGGACTGCAGGATCTCTGTGTATCCAGAACCTCCTTCACCTGGGGAATCCCGGTAGATTTTGATCCGAAACATGTTGTTTATGTATGGCTTGACGCACTGACCAACTACATTACAAAAAAAATTGGTTATGACCCGGATGGTTCTTCTGAGTTGTTTCAGAAAAACTGGCCTGCAGATTTACACTTAATTGGAAAGGATATCGTCCGTTTCCATACGATTTACTGGCCGATCTTCTTAATGGCATTGGATCTGCCATTGCCAAAACAGGTGTTTGGCCATCCATGGCTTTTACAGGGCGGCGATAAGATGAGCAAATCCAAAGGAAACGTGATCTACGCAGATGATCTGGTAGACCTGTTCGGCGTAGACGCAACCCGTTACTTCGTACTTCATGAGATGCCATTTGAAAATGACGGTGTCATCACATGGGAATTGGTAATTGAGAGATTCAATTCTGATCTTGCCAATATTTTAGGAAATTTGGTAAACAGGACGATCTCCATGAGCAACAAATATTTTGATGGTGTTGTGAGAAAAACAGGCGTGACTGCAGAAGTCGATGAGGATTTAAAGGCTGTCGTTACCGGAACCAGAGATAAAGTACAGGAGAAAATGGACAAACTCCGTGTGGCAGATGCGATCACCGCTGTATTTGACCTGTTCCGCCGCTGCAACAAATACATCGACGAGACGACTCCATGGGTGCTTGCAAAAGATGAGGCAGACCATGACCGTCTTGCAGAGGTATTATATAATCTGACAGAGTCCATCACGATCGGAGCAGGATTACTGCACAGCTTCCTGCCGGAGACAGCAGAGAAGATCGTAAAACAGCTGAATACTACATTGCGCGATTATGACGATCTGGACAAATTCGGACTTTATGAGAATGGAAAGTAAAGTGACAGACAAACCGGAGATCCTTTTTGCACGTCTGGATGCAAAAGAGGTTATGCCGAAAGTGGAGGAGATCAAAGAGCCCAGAAAGCAGAGTTTGAGGCAGAACAGAAGAAACTTGCCGGAGAGACGGAAACAGCAGAAGAAGCGGAAGAATCCGCAATTGACATTGAACCGAAGGCAGAGATCGAGTACGATGACTTCATGAAAATGCAGTTCCAGGTCGGCGAGATCCTTTCCTGTGAAGCAGTCCGAAGTCAAAGAAATTATTATGTTCCCAGGTAAAAATCGGAAGTCAGGTAAAACAGATCGTTTCCGGTATCCGCAAATACTATACACCGGAAGAGATGGTCGGCAAGAAAGTAATGGTACTTGTAAACTTAAAACCTGCAAAACTGGCAGGTGTAGTCTCAGAGGGTATGTTACTCTGCGCAGAGGATGAGAACGGGGAACTTGCATTGATGGTTCCGGAGAAAAAAGATGAAAAGCGGAGCAGAGATCTGCTAGAAAAACAGAAATTAAGACACAATTAAGATTTCTCTACTATTAAAATACTTTTTAACTGCTACAATAAAACTGTTCAGGCTGATAAACGCCGGACAGTTTTATTTTTATTCATGTTTGCAGCAATGGACAGGTTTGTCCGTAAAGCGGGAGACAGGCTGTTGAAAGAAAAATATTGGGAGGATAGGACATGCAGACAATTTTAGTGTGTGATGATGATAAAGAAATTGTAGAAGCGATCGAGATCTATTTACAGCAGGAAGGCTTTCATGTGCTGAAGGCATATGATGGTGAAGAAGGCTTGAGATATTGAAGAACAATGAAGTACATCTTCTGATCATGGATGTCATGATGCCGAAGCTGGACGGAATCCGTGCAACCCTGAAAATCCGTGAGAACAGCAGTATTCCGATCATCATTTTGTCAGCAAAAACAGAGGACTCAGACAAGATCTTAGGACTGAATATCGGGGCGGACGATTATGTGGAGAAACCGTTCAATCCGCTGGAACTGGTGGCAAGGGTAAAATCCCAGCTCCGCCGCTATACGCAGCTTGGAAATGCAGCAGAATCCGGTGACAGTATTTATACAGTTGGAGGTTTGAGCATCAATGACGATCTGAAGGAAGTGACGGTGGATGGCGAAGTGGTGAAGCTTACCCCGATCGAGTATAACATTCTTTTACTGTTGGTGAAGAATCAGGGGAAGGTATTTTCTATCAACCAGATCTATGAGAGCATCTGGAACGAGGATGCGATCGGTGCGGATAATACGGTGGCAGTACATATCCGCCATATCCGCGAGAAGATAGAGATTAATCCAAAAGAACCCCGCTATCTGAAAGTTGTATGGGGTGTTGGTTACAAAATTGATAAGAATTAAGAGTTAAGGAGCAATTATGGAGAGCCATCCTTATTCCTACGGAACAAAACTGACGGGACTGATCCTGCATCTGTTTTTACAGTGGTTTTAACGATAGCAGTATTTTTGCTGGCATCCATGCTTAGTAAAAATATTTTTGAGTTGTCAGACGTTGGGACAGAACAGTTTCTGGATTCCGGGTATTACACAAAATGTATTGAAAAAAATGTGATGACCTGAGCGATTACCTGCGCCTGCTGATCAAAGGTGAAAGCCGCACTTCAGAGGAGAACAGGCGTTATCTGCAATACACCAATGAGTTTAAGAGCGGTGAGTAATTTCTGCTATTGGTACAGGATTGGTGAGGCGTGGTACACAAATCAGCCGGACACGAAGGAAGGACAGGAGTTTGACGTGGAAGCTGTGCTGATGGAGGCGAAGACCATGGGAAATTACCTGATCTATGATCTTGTGGACAAAGAATTTGGCACTGATATTAACGGCATGGCAGACTACTTCTTTGGCGGCGGAAATCAGATGCTCTGGCCTGCAGATGATATGACACTGATCATCGGGATCGATACGGAGCTGTCTGCAGAAGATGATATTTATGAGGCATCCCGGGAGTACGAACAGCTTCATCCATGGATCAAGATCTGTATTTTCTGTGGTCTGGTCAGTCTGATGGGATGGATCATCTCACTGGTTTATCTGACTTTGGCAACCGGACGCCGCACAGAAGAAGAGAAAATCCATCTGAATCCGATCGATAAGATCAAGACGGAGATTCTGGTGGCGGCTTTTATTTTTATGATGGCAGAGCTTGTGATCCTCATTACAAAAGTAAACAGTGAGGAATGGGCTGTTTACGGGATCATTGTAGCATCGGGAACCGTGAGTCTTGTGATCGACGGTTTATTCCTGATCTTTTATCTGAGCATGGTGCGCAGAATGAAAGCGGAGATGCTCTGGGAGACAAGCGTTGCGTGCTGGCTCGAAAGAGGCATCCGCAAAGTATTTGCCAGACAGAAAACAACGGTGCGTGTGCTGCTGCTTTTTGCAGGACACATGGCTGTCTGCTTCATATTGGCGGTCGGTGCATTTTACTATCGGACATGACTGCACTGGTGCTGCTGCTCTTATTTTCAGCGGGAGAGTGTTACATGATTCTGCGAAAGGCAGTGGAGCAATATCAGATCCGGCTGGGTGTGGAGAAGATCAGGGATGGAGCGCTTTCCGGGAAAAATTGACATTGAACAGTTGCACGGCGAAGAGAAAAGCCTTGCGGAGGCGATCAATAACATTGGAGAAGGTCTTTTGCATGCAGTGGATGACAGCACCAAAATGAACGCATGAAGGCAGATCTTATCACCAATGTATCTCATGATATCAAAACACCGCTGACATCTATTATTAATTATGTAAACCTGATGAAGCTGGAAAAAATTGATAATGAGCGTGTGCAGGGATATATTAAGATTCTGGAAGAAAAATCCCAGCGGTTAAAGCAGCTTACAGCAGATCTTGTGGAGGCATCCAAGATCAGTTCCGGTAATGTGAAACTTGACATGCAGGTCATTGATCTTGTAGAACTTGTCTATCAGACGAGTGGAGAGTTTAATGAAAAGTTTGAGCAGAAGGAGCTTACGATTGTAACAAAACTTCCAAAGACAGCCGTGCTCATCCGCGCAGATGGCAGACAGCTTTACCGCGTGATCGAAAATCTTTATAATAATGTTGCAAAGTATGCACTGGAAAAAACAAGGGTGTATGTGGATATTGCATATGTGGAAGAAAAGGTTGTCTTTTCCATTAAGAATGTATCAGAACATTCCCTTGCAAGGGAGAACAGCAATGCCGGAGATCTGACGGAACGTTTTATCCGCGGGGATTCGTCGAGAACGACCGAGGGAAGTGGTCTGGGACTTTCCATCGCAAAGAGCCTTACGGTTTTAATGGGTGGAGTGTTTGACATTAAGGTGGATGGTGATCTGTTTAAGGCATCTATTACATTCCCACAATATGTAGACGAGAACAGCAGTAATCCGAAAATGGAAGAGCCGGCAAGCGAAGATGATTACGAGATTGAAGAATTAGAACCAGAGGAGAGAATAGAGAAAGAATGATAAAAGCAGTTATTTTTGACATGGATGGCGTTCTAATTGACACAGAAAAATGGTTGAATATATACTGGCAGCAGGCGGCAAAAGAGGCGGGATTTCATTTTACCAGAGAGCATGGACTTGGCAATCCGCAGCCTTGCAACAAAGTATACAAGGACCTTATCTGCAAAAGATATTTGGACCGGAATTTGATTATGAAGCGATCCGGGCGAGACGCAAACAGCTCATGAAAGAACATATTGAGAAAAATGGGATTGAGAAAAGCCGGATGTGGATGAAATCCTGGATTATCTCCGCTCAAAGAACATCAAGACTGCCGTTGCAACAGGGTGGAACCATCAACGAAGATGACCATATGTTTGGACTTACATGTGCAAAGAAATACGGTGGAATATATGTACCTCCTCATCAGGCTGTAATTCACCAGTTTGCAAGAGAAATGCTTGCAGGCGGTGGAAAGATGATCCTTGGATCAGACAGCCATACACGTTACGGAGCTCTGGGAACAATGGCAATTGGTGAAGGCGGTCCGGAGCTTGTTAAGCAGCTTTTGAATAAAACCTATGATATTGATATGCCGGGAGTTGTCGGCATTTACCTGACAGGTACCCCGCAGAAGGGTGTTGGTCCTCAGGATATCGCACTTGCTATTATAGGTGCAGTATTTGGTAATGGATTTGTTAAGAATAAAGTTATGGAGTTTGTCGGTCCGGGCGTTTCTAAACTGTCTGCAGATTACCGTATTGGTATCGATGTTATGACAACGGAAACTACGTGCCTGTCCTCTATTTGGAGAACCGATGATAAGGTCGAAGAGTTCTATGCGATTCACGGCAGAAGTGAAGATTACAAAGAACTGAATCCGGGAGATGTGGCTTACTATGATGGAATGATCGATATGTGATCTTAAGCGAGATTCAGCCAATGATCGCGATGCCGTTCCATCCAAGCAATACATACACGATCGAGGAATTAAATGCAAACCTGATGGATATTCTCGATGACTGTGAGAAGCGTGCACAGGTAAGCTTTGATGGAAAAGTAGACTTGACTTAAAGACAAAGTAAAGAACGGAAAACTGTATGTAGATCAGGGTATCATTGCCGGATGTGCAGGTGGTGGTTTTGAAAATATCTGCGCTGCAGCTGATATCTTGAAGGGTTCAAGCATTGGAGCAGACGAGTTTACGCTGAGTGTGTATCCGGCCTCCACTCCAATTTATATGGAGCTTGCTAAGAATGGTAAGTTAGCAATCTTATGGAGACCGGAGCGATCGTGAAAACAGCATTTTGCGGTCCATGCTTTGGTGCCGGTGATACCCCTGCAAATAATGCCTTTAGTATTCGCCATTCTACACGTAACTTCCCGAATCGTGAGGGATCTAAGATTCAGAACGGACAGGTTGCTTCCGTAGCACTGATGGATGCGCGTTCTATCGCTGCAACCGCAGCAAATAAGGGATTCCTTACCGCAGCTACCGATATTGATGTAAAATTCAAAACCGAAACAGAAAGTATTTCTTTGATAAAAATATTTATGCGAACAGAGTTTTCGACAGCAAGGGAGTTGCTGATCCGTCCGTAGAGATCCAGTTTGGTCCGAATATCAAAGACTGGCCGGCAATGAGTGCATTGACCGGAGACATATGGTGATTAAAGGTTGTTTCAGAGATCCACGATCCGGTTACGACAACTGACGAGTTGATCCCATCCGGAGAGACTTCCTCCTTCCGGTCAAATCCTTTTGGACTGGCAGAGTTTGCACTTTCCAGAAAAGATCCGCTCTATGTGGGACGTGCAAAAGAAGCTGTCCAGAAAGCAGAGAAGGCAGTGAAGCCGGATGAGTGTCCGGTTGAGGCTGTACCGGAAGCTGAATCCGGTTATGGATAAGATCAATGACGGTTTATCCGATTTTGGTGAAATCCTGAAAAAACTTGCAGGATTTGGAAGTACCATTTTTGCAGTGAAACCGGGGGATGGTTCTGCGCGTGAGCAGGCTGCTTCCTGCCAGAAGGTACTCGGAGGCTGGGCGAACATTGCGAATGAGTATGCAACAAACGTTATCGTTCCAATCTGATCAACTGGGGCATGCTGCCATTCATTATCGGGAAGGGTGATCTTCCATTTGAAAATCTGGATTATCTCTTTATTCCGGAGATCAGAAAAGCTGTTGAGGACAAGCAGTCTGAAATCCAGGCTTACGCAGTGAAAGACGGCGCATTAAAACCATTCAGCCTTCATATGGATGCCCTGACGGATGATGAGCGGGAGATCATTTTAAAAGGCTGTCTCATCAATTACTACCGTGGTTAATTTAAAAATCTAAAAAGATGATAAAAACAGAGGTCTGCTTAGTGACAGACCTCTGTTTTTGCGTTAGAATGAGAGTATAAATTACGCTTAGAAGCGCATGTTTGCACAAGTCGTTTCCGGCAGAAAAAGGAGAGCTTAAGTTGGAAGAACTAAAAACAAAACGAACAGATACAGACACCGAAGACAAAAAAGACAGATGAATTTCATTTGAAACAGATCACGATCATAGCGCTTGCTATTTTTATCACATTCTGTTGCTGCATTTTATTTTTCTTTGTCATATACCGTTATAATGGGTTTACAGATTTCTGGAAGAAACTGACATATATTTTACAGCCGGTCATTATCGGACTGGTTGTGGCATATCTTCTGAATCCGTTGATGAAACTCATAGATGGAAAGTTATTTTCCCTGTTTAAAGGAAAGATGAAGAGTGAGAAAAAAGCGAAAAAAATATCAAGAGGGCTGGCAATCGCAGGTGCACTGCTGTTTTTGGTAGGCATCATTGTCCTGCTGATCGCTGCGATCGTTCCATCCATCATCCAGAGCATACAGGGCATCATATCCACACTCCCTGCTGAGGTGCGTTGGCTTGTTGACTGGATCAATGATATCGCCAAGGGAGACAGCCAGATAGCGGACATTGCGGAAGAAGTGATCACACAGGCGGGTAACTTCTTTGAAAACTGGATGAAAAACACGCTGCTTCCACAGGCAGAAGTCTATATCTCTTCCATTACCAGCGGAGTGATCACCGGAGTAAAATTTGTGATCAATATTCTGGTCGGACTTATCATCTCTGTGTATGTTATGGCGAGTAAGGAAAAGTTTGCAGGTCAGGCGAAGAAAATCATTTATGCCATTTTTAAACCGGTCAGAGCCAATGTTGTAGTAGAGACCGTGCGGAAGAGTAACGAGATCTTTGGCGGATTTATCAGTGGAAAAATTTTAGATTCTGCCATTATCGGCGTGATTGCCTATATCGTGCTTGCGATCATGAAAATGCCGGATACCATGCTGGTGGCTGTGATCATTGGTGTGACCAATATCATTCCGTTTTTTGGTCCTTTTATCGGGGCAATCCCATCCTTTATCATTATTGTTTTGCAGAATCCGGTACAGGGATTATATTTCCTGATTTTTGTTATCATTTTACAGCAGGTAGACGGAAATATTATCGGACCGAAGATCCTCGGAGATTCCACCGGGCTTAGTTCCTTCTGGGTGGTATTTGCCATTCTGGTATTTGGCGGGCTGTGGGGCTTTCCCTGGAATGCTGCTTGGTGTGCCGATCATGGCAGTGATTTATTATATTGTTTCCAATGTTGTCACATATTCCCTGAAAAAGCGTGGGATCCCGGCAACGGAGATAGATTATGTCAACCTTGACCGCATCGATAAGCACACCAATCAGCCGGTTTATGAGACCACGGAAAGAATAAAAAACAGGATGAAAAATCGGCAGGGGAAGCATGATAATTTTGACATCTAATTGTGCCTATGATAAACTAAAAGGTATCATAGACAAATTGAAAAAAGGTAATGGATCATTACGGAAAATGCACAGTTTGAGGTGGCAGAATTGGATAAATATGAATATAAATTAAAGCTGGATCAGATGAAATCACTCACAGCCGAGGGGAAATACGAAGAGGCGGCTGAGATCGCGGATACCATCAACTGGCGTAAGATAAAGAACATTAACGCTCTGGTAAAAGTAGGAGAGATCTACGAGAAAGTAGGGCGTTATGATGAGAGCAAGGATGTTTTGCTGACGGCTTATGACAAGTCGCCGATCGGCAGAATGATCATTTATCGTCTTGCAGAGGTTGCAGTCAGGACAAAGAGTTTTGATGAGGCAAAAGAGTATTATCAGGAGTTTGTGGAGATCGCACCTCATGATAATTTAAAATACGTGTTAAAGTATGAGATAAGCAAAGCGCAGGGTGCAGATATCGGCACCCTTATTGGCATTTTAGAAGAACTCAAAGAGCAGGAGTATTCAGAAGAGTGGGCATATGAGCTTGCATATCTGTACCATAAAGCCGGTATGAGCGAGAAATGTATCGATGCCTGTGACGAACTGATCTTATGGTTTGGTGACGGTCCATATGTGGAACGTGCATTAGAATTAAAGATGCTGTACCAGCCACTGACAAAACAGCAGGAAGACAAGTACCGCACATTCCGTCAGAGACATGACGGCGTTGTAGAAGTGAGACCGGAAGATCCGTTAGAATCCGGGGAGATCATACCGGAACCGGTGCAGATCAAAGATGTGAAGATGTCTGCGGAACGCTTTAACACACAGAACCTGCAGGAAGAACTTCAGAGAAGTATGCATGAGATCATGAATGCCACGGAAAAAGAGGCAGTCAATGATACGATGGATAACATTAAGAAACTGGTAGAGGATATTCCGTATCTCCAGATTCCATCCGAGAAAGAAGAAGAGCCGCAGGAAGAAGAGGTTTACCAGCATATTGAGACAGATGAGGAGATTGACAATTCTTTAAAATCCAATTTCAGGAGATGTTAGTGGATGAGGATGGACAGATGAGCCTTTATATGCAGGGAGGCAGAGTGGCAGAGCCGCAGGTATCCGGACAGATGAGCATTGAGGATGTGCTTGCTGAATGGGAAAAGACCAAGCGTGCCGCAGAGGCAGCCTTGCAGGAAGCAGAGCAGAGAAAACTCGAGTCTGCAAAGGCGAGAGCACTTCAGGAAGCGGAAGAACTGCTGGGGCGGCTTGCGGATGTCATTCCAATGCTTGATTCCGGCTTGACGCCGAAGGATCTTCTGGATCAGAAATACTTAAGCAAAGACGGACAGCCGAACGACAGTGCAGTCTCCATGGTTACGAACATGAACCAGTTTTTACAGCAGGAGATCGACCGCCTCAGCGATGAAAATGCACAGATGGATGAACAGCTCGCAGCTGTCGGGGGCATCTCCGGTTGGAGATTACATGGCAAACGCCGGTGTGGCTGCGGAAGACGCAGCACAGAACGTTGTGGCAGCCGGTGTACAGGAATTAATGGCAGAGGAAGAACTTCCGGAAATCGCAATGCCGGAAGGATTGGATGATATTGACAATCAGTGGGAGGATGAGGACTTCGAGGAGCTGGATGCAGAAGTTCCACAGGAGAATGCCGCATCCCTTGCAGAACACACAGCAGAGCAGACCAAACCGGAAGCGTTAGCAGAAGCGGACGACACAATGGAGGCAGGCACATCTGCGGAAGATGTGGAAGCAGCTATTTTAGCAGAGACTGCGCGCCAGATGGCAAAAGAATCAGTGGAAAAAGAAGAATTACCGGAGATTGAGCTGCCGGGGACTTAGACCTTGGAAAAGAGGAAACAGCAGAAGAGATTCTTCCTGCCATTGCGGAACCGGAGGCATTTGAAGTTCCGGATACGATCAGTAAGCTTTCCAAAGAATTAAGAGAAATCTTTACATATTTTGTTCCAATCACGGGTATGGAAGAACAGCTCTGTCAGGCACTTACAGGTGCATCCCAGCATCTGACGAAGGGAGCGACAGCTGGAACCGGAAATATGATCATACAGGGCGGTTCCGGAAGCGGTAAGACAGTGCTTGCGACGAGTATGATCAAGGCATTACAGAAAGAAACCGGAAAGCCAAACGGCAAGATCGGCAAGATCGAAGCATCTGTCCTCAATCAGAAGGATGTTGCAGCATTGCTGAAAAAAGTAGCCGGTGGCTGTCTGATCATCGAAAAAGCCGGAGATCTGTCCCGCGAGACAGCGTTAAAACTTTCTCTTTTATTAGAACAGGATACAAGTGGAGTGCTTGTGATCATTGAGGATACAAAACACGGAATCAGAAGGCTTTATCCAGAGATGATGGATTTGCAGCGAAGTTTTCTGAGAAGATCAATATTCCTATTTTTACCAGTGATGAGCTGGTTTCGTTTGCAAAATCTTACGCAAATGAATTGGGATATACCATTGATGAGATGGGTGTGCTGGCGCTGTATAACAGCATCAGTAATATTGAGCACGCTGACAGGGAGACAACCCTGACAGAGGTAAAAGAGATCGTCGATAAAGCAGTAGCACATTCAGAAAAGGGTGGTTTGAAAAAGGCGTTCAGCATTATCACATCCAGAAGATATGATGAGGATGATTACATTATCTTACGGGAGAAAGATTTTGACTAAAGAAGAAAACCACAGTGAGTCTGCGGTTTAGAGATAGAAGCGAAGAGGGGTAGGGAATATGGCAAATTTTACTGAATTAGACCGCTATCTGTTCGGTCAGGCGACACATTACGATATTTATCGGAAGCTGGGGGCACATTTTGCAGAGGTAAAGGGAGTAAAGGGAGTATACTTCGACCTGTGGGCACCGAATGCGGAAAGAGTTTTCTTGATCGGCTCATTTAACGGATGGAATGAGACGGCAAATGAGATGACACGCCTGAAACCGGAGACAATGGGGGATTTACGAATTGTTCATTCCGGGATTGCAGGAGGGGGGAGCTATATAAGTATCTGATTGAGACAAAAGATGGCAAGCGTCTTTATAAGGCAGATCCTTATGCAAATTATGCAGAACTCCGGCCAGGAACAGCATCTGCGATTGCGGATATTGAACATTTTAAATGGACAGACAGCAAGTGGATGGAGAACCGTAAAAAAGAAGAGGATGTGTATGCACAGCCGATGGCAATCTACGAGGTTCATCCGGGCTCCTGGAAACGTCATCCGGGCAGGGATGATGAAGGATTTTACAGTTACAGGGATCTCGTAACCTATCTGATCCCATATGTAAAAAGAGATGGGGTACACGCACATCGAGCTGATGGGTATTTCGGAGTATCCGTATGATGGTTCCTGGGGATATCAGGTGACAGGATATTATGCACCGACGTCCCGCTACGGAAAGCCTGAGGACTTTGCATATTTTATCAACGAATGCCATAAGAATAAGATCGGCGTGATCCTTGACTGGGTGCCGGCACATTTCCCAAAAGATGCGCATGGATTGGCAGAGTTTGATGGTACTGCAACTTATGAATATGCAGACCCGCGCAAAGGAGAGCATCCGGACTGGGGAACCAAGATCTTTGATTACGGCAAGAATGAGGTGAAGAACTTCCTGATCGGAAGTGCACTGATGTGGATTGAGAATTATCACGTAGACGGACTTCGTGTGGATGCAGTTGCCTCTATGCTGTATCTGGATTACGGGAAGGAAGAAGGACAGTGGGTTCGCAATAAATATGGTCGAAATAAGAATCTGGAAGCCATTGAGTTTTTTAAGCACATCAACACACTGATCCTGGGACGTAACCACGGAGCGGTGATGATCGCAGAGGAATCTACTGCATGGCCGAAAGTGACCGGTCCGGTGGGAGAAGAGGACGGACTGAACTTCAGTTATAAATGGAATATGGGATGGATGCATGATTTCCTTGATTATATGAAGTTAGACCCATATTTTAGAAAAAATAATCATCATAAAATGACATTTGCCATGAGTTATAATGCGAGCGAACATTATATCCTGGTGTTATCTCATGACGAAGTGGTACATTTAAAATGCTCTATGCTCAATAAGATGCCTGGGCTCGGAAGAGACAAATTCCAGAATCTTATGGCTGGCTATGCATTCATGATGGGACATCCCGGCAAAAAACTTCTGTTTATGGGACAGGAATTTGCTCAGCTTCAGGAGTGGAGTGAGGAGAGAGTTAGACTGGTATCTGCTCGAGAACCCGGATCACAAACATATGCAGGATTGGGTAAAAGCACTCCTGCACTTATACCAGAAGAATCCGTGTCTTTATGAATTAGACGGCAATTGGGATGGTTTTGAGTGGATCAATGCGGATGACGCAGACCGCAGCATTTACAGTTTTGTCCGTAAGAGTAAAGATGGAAAGAACAATATGCTGTTTGTATGTAACTTTACTCCGGTTGCCCGCCCGGATTACCGTGTCGGCGTGCCAAAGAAAAAGACCTATAAACTTGTCTTAGACAGTGATGCTGCTGAATTTGGCGGTGAAGGAGTTGAAAAACCGGTATCCTACAAAGCTGTGAAATCAGAGTGTGATGGAAGAGCGTTCTCCTTTGCATATCCGCTTTCCGGCTATGGAATTGCAGTGTTCAAATATTAAGCCGGGGTTAACGGACGTAGTGTCGCAGATTCTGTGGTGCTTTTTTATAGGTTGTGAGGGGCAGATATAAGCGTCCTTTCACAAGTCAGAATTTTATATGTTAATGAAAAAGAAAACGGTATAAACGAAATATTATGTTTCTGTTCGCTGGACATTCCGATAGGCTTCTGAACAACAATCTTGAGAAGCAGTGCTTCCCAAGATTGTTAGAATCCTATCTCCATAGCTCACAAAGAA
>VOFB01003179.1_pt1 | contig 41930 bp, 47 predicted proteins | sample 5384141 | NCBI WGS metagenome assembly VOFB01 (sample SAMN12384721, study PRJNA508395) | human gut metagenome | isolation source: healthy gut A | host: Homo sapiens
TCACAGCGCTTCATTACCTGGTCCCGCTGGTCGCTTTCGCTTCCGGCATTCTGGCGGCGGAACTGTTCGGGAACACTTCCAGAGCCTGAAAGCCCTGCACTGGCGGCAGATGATCGTTCTGGCAGAGATCCTGCTCCTGTTCAGCGTGGGATTTTTCCCGCAGGAGCTGAACCTGCTGGCCAACGCCGTCGTCTCGTTCTCCTGCGCCATGCAGGTACAGACGTTCCGCAAGGTGAACGGCTATGCATACGCCAGCACCATGTGCATCGGCAACATGCGCGGCGGCATGGAAGCTCTGGCGGTCTGGATCGTCAAGCACGACCCCAAAGCCCTGCGCAAAGTTTCCCATTATTTTGGCATCATCTTCCTGTTTGGCGTGGGTGCGGGCCTTGGCTGGGTGGCCGTGGAGCATTTTGCCACCCGGGCCATCTGGTGGTCCTGCCTGCTGCTGCTCATCTGCTTCGCGCTGATGTTCATTCGGGAAGATCTGGAGGACAACCCCGCCATTGAGCAGGACCTTGCCGAGATCCGGCAGGAAGCAGGCGAGATCGACCACCTGCTGAAGAGGAACTGCACGAGAGCACGAGGCTCTCCGCGATACACTGGAACACAAAAAACTGAATCTATTTTTCAAATGGCCGCTTTTTTCCTCCCGCCGGGGATGGGCGGCTTTTGCATCCATTCTTCCGGGGAATGGATGTGATGAAAATTCTGTATTTTACAAATATCATACTGGATATCTCCAATCCCATCGTTCTGGTGCGGGCTGCCACAGAAACCGAGTGTGAAAACGGCCCCGTGCAGTCTCCCCTGCCGAGGCTGTTTTCCTTTGCTGAATCATCTAAAAATAGAATGGTTCACGATAAAAACCAGCTATTTTACAGAATGATAAAAGTGCGGTATTCTATGGTCAGAAAGAATCTCCCCACGGGATGAAAGAGAGTATCAGTACCACCCGGTTTTAGAAAGGAAATATCTGCTATGATCAAACTGTATGAGAACGGCATCTACCTGGTCAATCCTGCCCTGAAGAAGTGGCCCAGAAGTCCGGCCGCGCTACCACCAAAGAGGAGGCCACCAAAGGGCACCATGGCCTACGGCATCCTGCAGGCTCACAACCAGAGCGATGACCCCGACGCCCTGCGCCTGAAGTTCGACTCCATGACCAGCCACGACATCACCTATGTCGGCATCATCCAGACGGCCCGCGCTTCCGGCCTGAAGCAGTTTCCCATCCCCTATGTCCTGACCAACTGCCACAACAGCCTGTGCGCTGTGGGCGGCACCATCAACGAGGATGACCACAAATTTGCCCTCTCCGCTGCTCACAAGTACGGCGGCATCTATGTGCCCACCAACATGGCCAACATTCACAGCTACAACCGTGAGACGATGGCTGCCGGCGGCAAGATGATCCTGGGCTCCGACTCCCACACCCGCTACGGTGCTCTTGGCACCATGGCCGTGGGCGAGGGCGGCGGCGAGCTGGCCAAGCAGCTGCTCTGCCGCACTTACGATTTCGCCCGTCCCGGCGTCATCGCCATCTACCTGACCGGCACTCCCGCGTCGGCATCGGCCCCACGATGTGGCCCTGAGCATCTGCGGCGCAGTCTACAAGAACGGCTACGTCAAGAACAAGGTCATGGAGTTCGTCGGCCCTGGCGTGGCTTCCCTGCCCATCGAGTACCGCAACGCCATTGACGTGATGACCACCGAGACCACCTGCTGGTCTTCCATTTGGGTGACCGATGAGGAGACCCAGCGCTACTACACTCTGCATGGCCGTCCGCAGGACTACAAGAAGCTGAACCCCGCTGAGGTCGCTTACTATGACGGCTGCATCTACATCGACCTTTCCACCGTGGAGAGCACCATCGCCATGCCCATGCATCCCTCCAACACCTACACCATCCACGAGCTGCAGGCCAACGCCAAGGACATCCTGCATCTGGTACAGGAAGAGGCCAACAAGCAGATCAAGGGTGCCAAGATGAACCTGGACAGCAAGTACCACGATGGCGCCGTCTGGGTGGATCAGGGCGAGATCGCAGGCTGCGCCGGCGGCACGTTCGATAACATCTGCGCCGCTGCCGACATCCCTGCGCGGCAAGAGCTGCGGCAACGGTGCTTTTACCCTGAGCATCTACCCGGGCTCCATGCCGGCTCTGGCCGAGCTCATCCGCAATGGCCGCGCCTCCGACCTGGTGGACGCCGGTGCCATCATGCGCGAGTGCTTCTGCGGTCCCTGCTTTGGCGCAGGCGACTGCCCGGCCAACGGCGAGTTCTCCATCCGCCACACCACCCGCAACTTCCCCAACCGTGAGGGTTCCAAGCCGGGCGAGGGCCAGATGAGTGCCGTGGCGCTGATGGATGCACGTTCCATCGCCGCTACCGCTGCCAACGGCGGCAAGCTGACCGCTGCCACCGATCTGGACATCGAGTACACCAAGCCCGAGCACCACTACAACGTAAACCTTTACGCAAAGCGTGTTTACAACGGCTGGGGCCATGCCGAGCCGGAAACCGAGCTGCGTTTCGGCCCCAACATCAAGGACTGGCCTGAGATGCCTGCCCTGACCGACGATCTGCTGGTCAAGGTCTGCTCCACATCACCGACCCCGTGACCACCACCGATGAGCTCATCCCTCCGGTGAGACTTCTTCCTATCGCTCCAACCCCGAGCGCCTGTCCGAGTTCGCCCTGAGCCGCCGCGACCCCCAGTACGTCTCCCGCAGCAAAGAGGTGCGCCAGATCGAGCGGGACCGTGAGGCTGGCAAGGCCCTGCCCGAGGAAGTCCTGAATGTCTATGCTGCCTTGACCAAGGCCGGCATCGCCAACGATCCTGCCAACACTGACATCGGCTCCACCATCTTCGCCAATATGCCCGGCGACGGTTCCGCCCGTGAGCAGGCCGCTTCCTGTCAGCGCGTGATGGGGCATCCGCGAACTTTGCCAAGCAGTACGCCACCAAGCGTTACCGCTCCAACTGCATCAACTGGGGCATGACGCCGTTCCTGGTGGAAAACCCGGAAGTCTTTGCTCTGGGCGATTACATCTTCATCCCCGGCCTGCGGCAGGCTGTACTGGAAAATAAGGCCAGCTTCTCCGCTTACGTCGTCAAGGCAGACGGCACGGTCACGGAGTTCCCGGTCTCCACGGGTGCCCTGACCGAGCCTGAGCGCCAGATCATTGCCGACGGCTGCCTCATCAACTACTACCGCAACAACCAGTAAGATGGAGCGGCATGGGCTTGCACATCCGTCCACAAAACAGTATACTGAAAAAAGACCGAAAAAGGACGGGACATGCTATGGATGAAAAAGATCTGCAGATCTTCCTGACCCTTGCCGAGACGGGCAACCTGACCCGGACGGCGGAGAAGCTCTATCTGGCACAACCTACCCTGAGCAAGCGGCTGCAGAACCTGGAGTCCGAACTGGGTGCCACCCTGTTCCTGCGCAGCAAGCACGGTGTGACCCTGACACCCGCCGGGGAGGCGGCACGAGAGACATTCCTGCACACCACCAAGGATTTTGAGGACCTGCGGGGAGCGGCTGCAGAAAGGCCGCGGCATTGTCAGCGGTACGCTGCGCATCGCTACTTCCATTGATTACTCCACCTACCGCCTGCCGGAAGTGCTGGCGCAGTACACCACCCACTACCCGGAGGTCAAGCTGCAGATCTACAGTGAGCACAGCCGGGAGTGCGTGCGGCAGATGCAGACCGGCCGCCCCACATTGCCATCATGCGGGGCGAGTGCGAGTGGGACGAGGGCAAACTCCTGCTGGAGCGGGAATCCGTCTGTCTCATCCGGAACAAGGCCAATGCGGACACGCCGCTGAAAGAGCTGCGGTACATTGACCGGGACGCGAATCCCGAGCACCAGAGCATGAAAGCCCGCTGGCTGATGGAGCACAAGCTGGAGCCCTCCAGCATCCTGAATGTGGAGGGCCTTTCCACCTGCGTGGCCATGGTCAAGGCAGGTCTGGGCTGGAGCATCGTGCCGGAGATCTGCCTCTCCTACTTTTACCGCATTGCCGAGCCGCTCTTCTTGTCGGATGGCACGCCGCTCACCCGCTCCACCTACCTGCTCTACCGCAGGCGGGAAACGGAGCTGCCCCAGGTACGGGCATTCATCCAGACCGTCTGTGAGCGGGAGAACATCCCCCCCCGTGCCGCGCGTCTGACTGATTTTCAAAACCGCAGTCCACTTGCAATCTTATGCAGGCAGGCTGCGGTTTTTGTCATTTTCTCGCAGAATCCAATTGCAGAGACGGAATTGGTGTGGTATACTATTAACATTGTGTTATTGAAACAGGAAGAGGGGTCAACGAATGAAAAAAGGCTTTGACAACGATAAATATCTTCTCATGCAGTCCCAGCATATCCGGGAGCGGATCGCCCAGTTTGACAACAAGCTCTACCTGGAGTTTGGCGGCAAGCTGTTTGACGACTACCACGCTTCCCGCGTGCTGCCGGGCTTTCAGCCGGACTCCAAGCTGCAGATGCTGCTGCAATTGAAAGACCAGGCCGAGATCGTCGTCGTCATCAGCGCCGAGGACATCGTGAACAGCAAAGTCCGCGGTGACTACGGGATCACCTATGATCTGGACGTGCTCCGCCTCATCGACGCGTTCCAGGGCGTTGGCCTGTTTGTGGGCAGTGTCTGCATCACCATGTACACCGCTGCCCCGAGGTGGAGCAGTTTGAGCAGCGGCTCAACGGGCTGGGCATCCGGACGTTCCGCCACTACAAGATCCCCGGCTACCCCAACGATGTGGCCCGCATCGTCAGCGACGAGGGCTACGGCAAGAACGAGTACATCGAGACCCAGCGCCCGCTGGTGGTCATCACGGCCCCCGGCCCCGGCAGCGGCAAAATGGCCACCTGTCTGTCCCAGCTGTACCACGAGTACAAGCGAGGCGTCAAGGCCGGTTACGCCAAGTTTGAAACGTTCCCCATCTGGAACATTCCCCTCAAACACCCGGTCAACCTGGCCTACGAGGCCGCTACCGCCGACCTGAACGATGTGAACATGATCGACCCGTTCCATCTAGAGGCCTACGGCAAGACCGCTGTCAACTACAACCGCGACATTGAGATCTTCCCGGTGGTCAACGCCATGTTTGAGCTGATCGCGGGCAAGAGCCCCTACCACTCTCCCACTGACATGGGCGTGAACATGGCCGGCAACTGCATTGTGGACGATGCTGTCTGCCGCGAGGCTTCCCGCAATGAGATCGTCCGCCGCTACTTCAAGGCCCTGTGCGACCAGAAAGTCAGCGGAAACGCCAGCAGTGAGCTGTTCAAGCTGGAACTGCTCCTCAATCAGGCAGGCCTCACCGTGGGCAGCCGCCCGGTAGAGCAGCAGTCTCACGCTGTCTCTGAGAAGACCGGCGGTGCTCCCGCTGCCGCCATCCAGCTGCCGGACGGTACCGTTGTCACCGGCAAGACCGGCCCTCTGCTGGGTGCTGCTTCCTCTGCCCTGCTGAATGCCCTCAAGAAGCTGGCCGGCATCGACCAGGAAGAAGACCTCGTCTCCTGCCGCGCCATTGAGCCCATCCAGACCCTGAAAACCAATTATCTGGGCAGCAAGAACCCCCGCCTGCATACCGACGAGATCCTGATTGCCCTTTCCAGCTCGGCTGCCGAGAACGAGACTGCCGCCAAGGCCCTGCGTCAGCTCTCCATGCTGAAAGGCTGCGACATGCACTCGACCGTCATCCTGTCCAGTGTGGACACCGATACCATCAAACGGCTGGGCATGTACCTGACCTGTGAGCCGGTTTATGAGGAAGAGGACCGCAAAGTACCACAAGCGCTGATTTTCCTCCCCTATGACACAAAAAGCCCGTTCCGCGAAGCTTTCACGGAACGGGCTTTTTGATGCGTTTTATTCGGAGTGTGCCAGGAACTGTTTGGTGCGCTCCTCCTTGGGATGGTCGATGAGCTCTTTGGCAGGGCCCTCTTCCACCACCACGCCGCCATCCATAAAGAGGATGCGGTCGGCCACGTCGCGGGCGAAGTGCATCTCATGGGTGACGATGATCATGGTGGTCTTTCGGTCGGCGAGGTCCCGCAGGACCGGAGGACTTCGCCGGTCAGCTCCGGGTCAAGGGCGCGGGTGGGCTCATCAAAACAGAGGATGTGCTGACCGCCGGAGAGCTGGTGGGGTAGTGGCCTGCCCGCTCCGACAGGCCCATCTGGGCCAGCAGGTCACGGGCCTGTGCTTCCAGCTGGACGTGGATAGCCTTTTTGTTGGCCTTGTAGTCGGGCTGCTCTTTTGCCAGAAGCTCCCCCGCCAGCATCACGTTTTCCAGCGCGGTGTACTGGGGGAAGAGGTTGAACTTCTGGAACACGAGGCCGAAGTGGAGGCGCTTTTTGCGTACCTCGCTCTCCCGCTGGGTGGCAGGGTCGGCGGCGTCCCACATGGTCTCGCCGTTCACTTTGATGACGCCGGTGTCCGGGCGCTCAAGGAATTCAGGCAGCGCAGCAGCGTCGTCTTTCCGAGCCGGACGAGCCGATGATCGCCAGCGCCTCGCCCTGTTCCAGTGTGAGCGAGATGTCCCTGAGAACTTTCGTCTCGCCGAAATTCTTCCCGATGCCAGAGGCTTCGAGTAATGCCATAATGTTTCGCCCTCCTCAGCAGCGGAAATAGTTCATCTTCTTCTCGGCCCAGTTGAGCAGGAGCGTGAGGGCGCCCACAAAGACGAGGAAGAAGATCGCGGTGGAGAACAGCGGCCAGATAAGGCCCTTGGCGCTGTACTCCTTTGCCATCATGATGATCTCCTTGTTGGCGATGACGTTCGCCAGCGAGGTATCCTTCACCAGCGTGATGACCTCGTTGCCCATCGGGGGCAGGATGCGCTTGACGACCTGCAGGAGCGTGACCTTGAAAAAGATCTGGGTCTTGGTCATGCCCAGCACCTGACCGGCCTCGGTCTGGCCTTTCGGCACATCCTCGATGCCGCCGCGGTAGATCTCCGAGAAGTAGCAGGCGTAGTTGATGGCGAAAGCCACCACCGCCGCCACCAGACGGCCCGAAGAGCCGGAGGGCCAGGGGTTCGTCATGCCCAGCAGGCCGGGGGCCAAGGTAGATGACGATGATCTGGAGCATCAGCGGCGTACCGCGGATGACCCACACGAAGGTCTTGACGACGCCCCGCAGCGGTGCGCACCGGCTCATGGAGCCAAAGGCCACCACAAGGCCCAGCGGCAGCGAAAACAGCAAGGTCAGAAAGAACAGCTCACAGTTGAGCGCGAATGCGCCGGTCAGACGCTCCAAAATCACAGTCACAGAATCACTACACCTATCCGTTTATATTATAATGTAAGTTACTCAGCCAGAGTCAGGCCGTACTTGTCGGCCAGAGTCTGCATGGTGCCGTCAGCCTTCAGCTCGTCGAATGCATTGTCCACAGCCTCGGCCACGTCGCTGCCCTTGCGGAAGGCCACGCCGTACTCCTCGACGTTCAGCTCATCCACCATCCTGAGGTTTGCGTAGTCGGTACCCTCGCCGATCATGGCAGAAGCCAGAGTCAGGTCGAGGATGGCGGCGTCAGCGGTACCGGCGGCGACTTCCATCAGGCAGTCGGTCTGAACAGCCTTGGAGATGAAATCAGCCTGAGACAGGTCGGCGTTCTCGGTGATGGTGGTCTCACCGGCAGAGCCAGCCTCGGCCACCACGGTCTTGCCGATGAGGTCGGCGGTGGAGGTATAATCGGTGCCGTCCTTCACCACCACGACCTGTGCGTTCTTGACGTAGGGCTTGGTGCAGGCCATGTTCTCCTCACGGTCATCCGTCAGGGTCAGGCCGTTCCAGATGCAGTCGATGCTCTTTGCAGCCAGCTCGGTCTCCTTGGTGTCCCAGTTGATCTCCACGAACTCCGGCTCGACACCCAGCTTCCCGCAGACGGCAGTAGCCAGCTCGGTGTCAAAGCCGGTAAAGTTGCCGTCAGCATCGGTGTAGTTCATGGGCTCATACACGGTGTAGCCAATGACCATCTTGCCGTTGGACTGGATGTAGGCCAGGTCGCTGTCAGCGGCCGCGGAGCTTGCCGGGGCGGCAGAGGCGGCGGCAGAAGAAGCAGCCGTAGAAGTGGATGCAGAACCGCCGCAGGCGGCAAGGCTCAGTGCCATCGCACCGGCCAGAAAAGCAGAGACCAGACGTTTCATATACAAATTCCTCCTTTAGAAGCAGTGCTTCAGAAGCAGCGCTTCGTTTTACCGCTTTACCATGCTAAATTGTTAGCGTCGCCTTTGGCGGCACCCAGCGCCTCGGCGTTGGCGCAGGCCTTCGCAACGGCGTCCCGGTAACCGTCAATGGCAATGGTGCAGCTGGAAAGCAGGTCGGCATCCTTGGGCTTCCCGTCTTCCTCCGTCTCCAGCTTGGCAACTTTTTCGGCTGTCATCCCTTTGAGGTAGTCGGCAAAGGCATCCGCCTGCTCCGTCCACCCTTTTTGATGCCGGAGGCCGCCGCCAGCGGGTAATCGTCCCCTTTCTGGCGCTTGGTGCGGGTATCCGTAGGCATGGAGAGCACCCCGCTGCCATCGGCAGAGATGGTGCTCTCCAGCTCGTCAAAGGTCACGTCGATGATCTTCCCTCACCGTCCAGCAGGACAGCCGCCGCCACAAGGTCGATCTTGCCTGTGCGGTGGTCGTCCGTTGTCTCGGTCAGGACTCCCAGGCCGGTTTTCCAGGCCCCATTTTGAGCCGTGCTGGCGGTGCTGCTGCTCATGCCGGACGAGCTCATACTGCCGGAGCCGGAATTCGATTTGCCGCAGGCCGTCAGCAGCAGCGCCGCTGCCACCACTCCGCTCCAAAGCGCCGTGTGTTTCAATTTCATTTGTTACGCTCCCCTTTCCATCCGCCCTGATCAGGCGGAGGCTTTTGGGGAAAGTTTACCCGGAGGCTCCCAAGAATATTCATGGTTCAGAATCCAACCGAATCACATCAGGGGCTGAGCAGGCGGAGCACACTGTCCAGCAGGGTGCCCAGCAGGTTGGTGCGGCAGTCCGAGAGCTGCACTTCCCGGCATTTGCGCAGGGTGTTGAGGGCATCGTCCCGCAGGGCCAGGATCTGGCTGTTGCGGTAAAGCAGGGTGCCACACTCAAAGTGGAGGAAGAAACTGCGGTAATCCATATTGATGCTGCCCACCACGGCCACATGGTCGTCACTGACATAGCACTTGGCGTGGAGGAAACCGGGCGTGTACTCGTAGATGCGCACCCCCGCCCGGAGCAGCGGCACATAATAGGAGCGGGTCAGCCGGAAGACCAGCTTCTTGTCCGGGATGCCCGGCAGCACCAGCCGGACGTCCACGCCCCGCTTTGCCGCGCCTTTCATGGCCCCCAGCAGCTCCTGCCCCACGGAGAAGTAGGGCGTATAGAGATAGACATAGCGCTTGGCCTGGGCCAGAATGTTCAGGTAAACCGTCTCCGCCACGTTTTCCTCGTCCAGCGGGCTGTCCCCGTAGGGCTGCACCAGCCCGTCCGAAGTCTCGGGCAGCTGCTCCGGCGTTGGGGCAAAGGGGGTATAATCCGTCTCACTGGGGCGGAACGCGTTCCAGACGTTGAGGAATGTGACCGTAAAACTCCAGGCGGCGGCTCCTTCCAGCCGGATGGCGGCATCTTTCCAGTAGCCAAAGCGTTTTTCCGCGTTGATATATTCATCCGCCAGGTTGACGCCGCCCGTGTAGGCCACACTGCCATCCACCACCACGATCTTGCGGTGATCCCGGTGGTTCATCACCACGGAGACCAGCGGCACCACCGGGTTGAACGGGATGCAGCGGATGTGATGCCGCTCCATCCGGACCACGAAATCCTTGGGCAGGCCCAGAAGACTGCCAAAATCATCGTAGATCAGGCGGACATCCACCCCTGCGCGGCCTTGCGCATCAAAATCTCTTCCACGCCACTCCACATTTTGCCGGAGCGGACAATGAAGTATTCCAGAAAGATAAATTTCTCGGTCTTTTTCCAGATCGGCCAGCAGCTTCTGGGTACATGGCCTCTCCGCAGGGAAAATACCGCGCCTGTGTCTTATCCCATACCGGGAACGGACCGTACCGGGCCACATAGCGGCTCAGGCCGGAAAAATGATCCCCCGCCAGCTGCCGCGCCGGCCCGGGCTGCTGGGCCAGATCTCCCGTGTGGGCTTTCTCCACGCTCTGCATCCGGCGGCGCATCCCTTTGGAGGGTGCTTTGTTGCCAAATACCAGATACAGGGCTCCGCCCAGCAGCGGCAGCAGACCGATCAGAACGATCCAGATGATCTTATAAGAGCTGTCCTCATCCTTGCGGACCAGATACAGCACGATGAACAGACTGAGCAGCCGGAGTGCCGCATTGACCCATATCCGGCCTGTGGTCAGGTAGCTGAACGCCCAGAGCAGCCAGCCCACCTGCAACAGAACAAGGGCCACCGTAATGGTAGCCCTGTTGAGAAGTCTGCTGAAAAATTTTACGATCGGCAGTCGAAAGAACATCCGCGCCACCTCTCTCCCCGGTCAGTTTCTTTGGAATGAAGATAGTATAGCGCGTTTTTCCGGTTTTATCAAGCTCAGGCGTCCGCGTCCTCGAAGCCCACCATGAGGCCGCCCAGCTCGGCGTAGTAGCTGCACAGGCCGCCGCAGGGCGTCACCGTCACCTGAGCCCCGTCAAAGACCGCCTGCACCATGTGCTTGAGGCGCTCGGCCGCCGCAGGGTTGTCGCAGTGAGAGATCTGCAGTTTGCCGCCGTTGTAGCCGTGGCCCTTGAGCTCCAGCACGAGACGCTCGAGTGCGCCGTGCTCGCCGCGGGTCTTGCAGAGGACGTCCAGTTCGCCCACATCGCTGGCCTTGCCGATGACCCGGATGTTGAGCATCCGCGCCACAGCGGCCACAGCGGGCTTCACCCGGCCATTCCGGGCCAGATTCGCCAGCGATTCCAGCGAGAACAGCAGATGGGTGTGGTGACGGTAGCGCAGCATCTCTTCGCAGACGTCGTCAAACTCGTGCCCGGCGGCAAGCTCGCCCTGCAGGTGCTCCGCCAGCAGGTACTGCTCCGGGCCGGTGGAAAGGCTGTCCAGCACGAACACCCGCTTGCCGGGGTTCTCCTGCTGGTACTCCTCCGCCGCCAGCTGGGCGGCATTGTAGCTGCCCGAGAGAGTGCCCGTGATGGTGATGGCATAGACCTCATCGGCCCCTCATAGGCGGCCAGCCAATCGCTGACATTGGGGCAGGAAGTGGACGTTTTGCCCTTGTAGGTGCGCAGGGTCCGGGCCATGCCCACAGTATCCAGCGTGCCATCGTCCAGATATTCGGCATCGTCGGTGATGATCTTGAGCGGGACGCAGGCAAAGTCCACACCTTTCAATGCGTACAGGCTGGAAGCCGAGTCCACAACGATCTTGGTTTTCATAGCAATTCTCCCTATCTTACAAGCGGACGTCTGCCGCGTTTTTTCTCTGGTTGTAAAAACACTATATCAGTTTTTTAAAAACCTGTCAACAGATTTCAAAATTATTTAAAAAGTTTTTGTTTTCCCGTTGACCCTCATTTTCAAAAAATGCGCTATACTGACAGCATGAAACAGGAATTGAATCGCCGCGTTGCGGCCTGTGCCGCCAGGCTTTGCCCTGCCCCGGTACAGTGACCTGCCCCAGGTGGGGCTGTATCTGGACCAGACCGTCCAGTTCATCAACGGCTATTTCCGGGATTTCCCCGGGGTGGAGCTCACCCCCTCCATGGTGAGCAACTATGTGAAGAAAGGCATCATCAGTCACCCCGTCAAAAAGAAGTATACCCGGGAGCAGCTTGCTTCTCTCATGTATATTGCGGTTTCCAAGACCGTGCTCTCGCTGGAAAACATCGACACCCTGTTCCAGATGCAGCGGGCTCACTGCACCGCCGCCGAAGCCTACGACTACTTCTGCGACGAGGTGGAGAACTGCCTGCCCTTTGTGTTCGGGGCGCGCAATACCATCCGGGACCTCGCCGTGGATGCCACCACCGAGAAACGGCTCCTCCCGCAGCACCATTATGGCCGCTGCCAACAAAATGTATCTGGACTGTTTCTTCGCGGCCCAGCGGCAGGAAGAAGCTCTCTGGCCGGATATTCTGGCGACCTAGCCTAAAGGAGTTTTGCTCATGCGTGAATTGCAGATCGGGCGGGTATACCGCCACTTCAAAGGGGACTATTATCTGGTGGAGGGGTCGCCAACGATTCCGAGACCGGGGCCCCTGTTTGTCATTTACCGCAAGCTTTACGGCGACGGCGGGCTCTGGCTCCGCCCGCTGGAGATGTTTTTGAGCAAGGTGGATCAAGAAAAGTACCCGGATTGCCCGCAGGAGTACCGTTTTGAGTTGCAGGAGATTCCCAGCAAAGCGGGACACTAAAAATCAAACGCACTCGTGTGATGGGTGATTCTCCCACACGAGTGCGTTTTCCGTTTTTTCTATTTTCTTACAGGTCGCAGGCAATCCTCTCAGACGGCCACGCGGCCCTCAGCCCTGCCCGAAGAAATGAAATGCTCGTAATATTTCACGTTGTCGTCACCGAACATAGCAACCAAATCAGGGTTATTCGCTTTATAGGCATTCAGATTGAACTCTGCGCTTCCCTGCCGGCCCTCTTTCATGCCCTGCGTTACAAAATGCTCAAACAGCGCTTTCTGGTTTGCGCCAAACTGCGTCGCCAAATCCGGGTTACAATTGAGGTAGTCCTGATAGTTGTACACTGCCTGATACTGTGCCAACTGCTGGACAAATGGCGGGTTTTGCAGAGACATATCGCGATACTTGGAATCAACATTCGTCAAGGTCTCTGTTGTTCCATCTATATAAGTAAGTACCACTTTATCTACTTGTAAATAATCAACTACTCTGCTATACCAAGCAATATCCGGAAATTCTGCAACATCATAATCAAACATTGCATTAACGATTTCATCTTCGCTCAGATAAACACATTCATTCGAGCTATTTCCGCTCGGACAAACGAAAAAGTTATCATACTCATCTTGAAAAACCCAACAAACATCATCACCAATAGCAATTTTATAAGGAGCTCTTTTATAATGACGAAACGGGCTATCCTCTGATGCATCATATTGAGTCTCTAGCGGATACTCGAACTTCTTTGCAACGAAAACGTCGTGAGCGGCCCTATCTCCGTCAATTTTTTAGTCGCGCCCAATACATCATCTGAAATCCTATCTCCAACACGATTGTAAGCCGTAATGTACCAGTCCGCGTACTTGATGGTTTTCGCATGAAGCCGTCGAGGTCGCCGTCCATGACAGCGTCCACGTTGCCGGTCTCGTAGTTGGTGCGGTGGTCCTTGACCATCGTGTAGGGCATGAAGACGTAGGAGCGGATCTGGTGGCCCCATGCGATCTCGTTCTGGACGCCCTTGATGTCGTCGATCTTATCCATGTGCTGCTGCTTGGCGATCTGGTACAGCTTTGCCTTCAGCATTTCCATCGCGTAGTCGCGGTTCTGGAACTGGCTGCGCTGGGTCTGGCAGCTGACCACGATGCCGGTGGGCTTGTGGATGAGTCGGACAGCGGAAGAAGTCTTGTTGATGTGCTGGCCGCCGGCACCGGAGGAGCGGTAGACCTGCATCTCGATGTCCTCGGGGCGGATGTCCACCTGGATGGTGTTGTCCAGCTCGGGCATGACTTCCAGCGAGGCGAAGCTGGTCTGGCGGCGGGCGTTGGCGTCAAAGGGAGAGACGCGCACCAGACGGTGGACGCCGTTCTCGCTCTTGAGCAGGCCGTAGGCGTTTGCGCCCTTGACCATCATGGAAGCGCTCTTCATGCCGGCCTCGTCGCCGTCCTGATAATCCAGGACCTCGACGGTCATGCCGTGAGCCTGCGCCCACTTGTTGTACATACGGTAGAGCATCTCGGCCCAGTCCTGTGCCTCGGTGCCGCCGGTGCCTGCGTGGAAGGTCAGGATGGCGTTGCTGTGGTCGTACTCGCCGTTCAGCATGGTCATCAGCTGCAGCTCGTCCACAGCCTTGCCCACGGCGTTGACGGCCTCTTCGGCCTCCGGCACCATCTCGGGGTCGTACTCCTCGTCCAGCATGACCAGCATGGTCTCTGCGTCATCGTACAGGCCCTGCAGCTTCTCGAAGCGGGTCAGCTTGCCCTTCAGGTCGCCCACCTCGTCGAAGACCTTCTTGCTCAGCTCAGCGTCGTCGTAGAAGCCGGGGCGGGACATGGTGTGCTCCAGCTCCTGCACGCGCTTGCGGGAAGCGTCGATGGCCAGCGCCTCCTCCAAGTCTTTTACAGCGGTGTGGTATTCAGCCAGCTGTACTTTCAGTTCATCAGTGGTGATCATCGTTTTATTCCTCTCGTCTCAAAGAACAGGAGCAGCCTCTTCATCATCAGCCACGCACACGGGCAGGCCCGTCTTAGTACAACCTCTCAGTCTCGCATTCGCTCGACAGCTCCCCTAGTAGGGGAGCCTCTGGCGAAACCGTTCACTTTGCGGGGACTGCCAAAGCCTCCCCTACTAGGGGAGGTGGCACGCCGTAGGCGTGACAGAGAGGTTGTACGAAGGAAAGCCTGCCCGAGGACTCGGCCAATGACGGAGAGATTTACTCCTAAAAGATACAGTTTATACACAGATACTTCATTAGTATACCGAGAATCCATGATAAAGTAAAGAGGGAAAAATTACCATTGTGCTGGAAATTTGAAGATTTCCGCCTTTTCTTTTCCGCATTTTAAGTGTATAATACTGATAAACTACCCTATTTATTGGAGGATGTTATGCCAAAATACTATGGCTGTCCGTGTGAAGGCTGCGGCAAGCCCCTCACACTTCAGGATGACATCGTGGTCTGCCCCGACTGCGGCGCGCCTTATCACCGCACCTGTTACGAGAAACTGGGCCGCTGCATCCACAGCCCGGCCCACGCCGCCGGCTACGAGTGGAAGTTCCCCTACGAGGAGAGCCAGCTCCGCACCTGTCCGTCCTGCGGCGAGCGCACCCTGCGGGACGAGGAAACCTGCCGCTGCTGCGGTGCTGTGTTGCCTCCCGAGGGGCAGGAGCCTCCTTCTTTCCGCGACAGCGATGAAGAGACTTTCGACTACTCCCAGATGTACCGTCAGTTCGGCACTTCCGCCGACCCGGAGAAGGAGTTTTTTGAGGACGCCTTCGGCAAAGAGGCCAAGATGGACGGCATCGCCCGTCAGGACTGGCTGGACTATATCGGCCCCGCCGCTCCCGCTTACCTCGCCGCTTACAGCCGGATGCAGCTCCAGAAGAGCAAAGTATCCATGAGCTTTTCGGCTCTGCTGTTCGGTCCCTTCTACTTCTTCTACCGCAAGGCGTGGAAGCCGGCCTTCGGCTTTCTGGCCGCTGAACTTCTGCTGGCAGCGCCCACCTTTATCGAGATGCTGCAGCTCTCCGGCAGCGCCCTCGCCCCCGCCATGAGCGCTTCGGCTCTGACGGTATTTGCCCGGGTCTGCTCCGTCCTCAGCTTCGTGCTGATGCTGTGGGACATCATTGAAGACATGTATGGCCGCGGTGCTGCTGGACCCGGAGATTTTCACGGACATCTGCACCATGGCAGAGGCATGAATACCAAGTCCCCAAGAACGTGCCTCATGGCTTCCCTACACCTGTATTCAAGGGCTATACCCATTAAAGATATATCCTCCTATTGGCTCTAACGAGGTTGAAATCCACTTTTATAACGCAGCGAGGTTGAAAAACCCAAAATCCAGTCCGGAGCCGGTGAATGATGATGGTATCGGTCTTTATTCGTTATCTCGCCATCTCCGTCAAGGTCGGTACAATAAGCCTTCAATGGTTGCCCCGTCTCCGCATCATACAACTGCTTGTATAAATAGAATGAGTGAGCGTAATCAGTAGAGAACACCTGCATCTGGTAAGCATCAATCCAAGGGCCTATGTCAGGGCTTGGGAGCACGAGTGTTGCAAGATTTCTTATCTCATTTTTGCCATGGCATTGACACTTGCCGTCCAGACCAATTTTTTTGTATTGATGATGTGTCCTAACAGAGAGTTCAAGTCCTTGAGTCTACATTGCCTACATTTTAAAGAGCATTAGCTATCAAAGTTCAAAATTGGCTGGCATCAACAGTATGCCAGAAGATTTTCGGCCTTCGCAGAAATCAGCAGAAAAGGTAAATCTGTTTTCTAAGAATGCCAGATCTATACCATAGTTCCATGATTTAGTAGTTTCATTTCAATTCAGGATTATATGGTTTGTGACGATAGGTATATCGGATTTCCGCCAAACAGGTATTGTGCTCCGTCAAGTCCCGGAGTGTAGACCGGAATGTGAAGCCATAATTGGTGATACCATCTTGCTGTCCGGTTATACCATAGGATACGCGCAACTTCGTCATTCATCACTGTGCGCAAAGGCTCAAAGAAGTGCTCTTGTGAAACCCTCCAAGCTAAAAGTGCTACTGATGTAGCACCCCACCATTCGATGCAAATCGAGACGAGCCGTCGCGGCGCATGGTGGCCGTAAGCAAATAGCGATCCATGAATGTGTAATTCAAACGCCCATAGTATGACATGAGTGATGCCGCTGATCGGTTGCGGCAGAAGTCGACTGCTGTACTCCATCGGCACTCAGAATGGCATAAAACGGAGTGGTATATTTCCAATTGATAATCATATGCTGTTTACATCAATGCCGGAATGAATAGCATCGAAGTCATTATGATAATGGTGGCATAAATCGTGAGCAGTTTATTGTAATTTTTGCTGGGGCCGTAGTGTAGTCATCGTCCGCCGGTTGTATAATAAGAAACGGCCTCTTTAGGTACATAAATATGTCCTTTGCCTTTTGGACCAGTCATATCCGCCCGTAGTATGCAAACGCAAGCCCTTTACCCATCTTACATTCCCAACTAATGCTGCAACTTCCTATAAATCGATAGATTGATAAAAACCATAGTTTAGCCTCATCCTGCACTAGTCTTTACTGTCTTTCGGTACATTCAGAGTATAGTTTTCCGTCAAAGTCGGTCACTGTACCTGCATCGATGTTCCTACGATAGAATGTGACTCCGATCATCGGCTCTTTGTTCTCATGATCCTTGTCGGTCATTTTTCTTGCCTCCCTGTTGGGCAAAAGGCAGGAATTGCGCCTCAAGAAAAGCTACATAATAAGTAGTACAGTCAGATGGCGTAGATTTAAGATATTACAGTTCATAATTATTGTAATTGGTAAAAGATTTATTTTATTGAAATATCGGTTAATAGTATCATTCGGTCGGGAGAAGTGGTATACATCTTTATCTATAGCTGCCTTGCGATCTGCTCTCTCAAATAGCAGAGGGCACGGTAAGCATGTGCGAAAGGTGTGGAAGTCGTTTTGTGCTGACTGACGAAGGCAAATAACAGGCAAATGCAGGTAAGAATAAACTGTCTTTCATGCTATCAAATTTAGTGGTTTGTTGATAGCGGCAAAGATAACTGCCTGGCATTTTCATAAAAGCACAGATTGGACATATAAGGATAAAAATAGGACGAAAGCCCTAAATGCCTCTACAGCCCGTCATTCAAGTATTGGCGCGGTGTTTTTCCAAACTCTGCCTGAAAGCATTTGGAGAAATAAGAATGATTGGAAAATCTACCATATACATCACTTCGGCAACGGTGAATTTCTTTTGTTGCAATAACATGGCAGCTTTCTTCATGCGGATGGACTTGATATATTCCACGGGAGACATTCCGGTGAGTTGCTTGATTTTCCGGTAAATCTGTTTGTTACTGATTCCCGACAGTTCGCAAAAGTGCGTTGACATTCAGGTCTGCATCGGAGAGGTGATCTTCAATCAGACGGATAATGTTCGACAGAAATTTCTCATCCTGCGATTCTGCTTCGATCGGTTTTATGGGGGAGAGATTCCAACTGTTTTTTTGGATGCTATGACTGGTATTTCGTCTTCCTCTACGGCAATGACCGGAATGCTCAGCCCGATGGAAGTTCCCTTCCTTTTTCGGAGGTGACTCCATCGATAGAACCGCCGTGTAATTCCGTGTAGGTCTTTACCAGATAAAGTCCGATACCTGTGCCTTCTTTGCTGCCGCTATGGGGTGACTGGAAGAAACGTTGGAAGATATAAGGAATATCCTGTTGCGGAATGCCTGCTCCCCGTATCGGAAACGCCAATCTCCAGCAAACCGGTTTCCTGCCGATAGAAAAGGGATAAGCGGATACTTCCGCCCTCTGAGGTGAACTTGACAGCATTTGATAATAGATTATCTAGTATTACCCAAGTTTGATGGCATCCATATCGGCGTAAATCTTCGCTTTGTTTGCTTCGAAATGGAACGTGAACCGTTTGTCCTCCTCATAGACTGAAAACAAACTGCGGCTGAATGATACAAGTTCGATGCGTGACAGGATAAGCAATGAATCTTTATTGTCTTCAATCCGGTTGAAGTTGAGTACCTGATGAATCAGCGAGTTGATTTTCATGGCGTTGCCAGCTGCACTTCTTCCAGTGTCTGTTTTTCGTGTACTTCTTCCGTAGACGGAAGTAACTGGCTGATAGGAGCTATGATCCGGCTGAGAGGTGTCTTCAGCTCATTGGATAAGTTGGTGAAGAATGCCATTTTCTGACGGGACTGTTCCAGTATTTTTTCTTTTCCCCTGCGTTCTGCTTTCAGGCGGTTTTTAACGCGGAAAAAGTTGATTGTCCATGCGATAAGACTGAGCAGCAGTAAGATATAGATGGCTTTTGCCCATATCGTATAGTACCACGGTGGAAGAATCCGGATATTCAGAATATGAGGACGGTTGGATGGTTGCCCGTCTCTCTCCAGCTTCGCTGATGATCAAGCTGATAATTTCCATAACTCAGATTACTGTATGTAATACGGTTGATATTGGATTTCAGAAAGTTCCATTCTTTGTCCATGCCTTTCCAGACGATAGACAAACTTGTTTTTCTCGTCCAGCGAATAAGGAAGGTCGGATAACTCGAATGACAGGTTATTCTGATCATATTTTAATTTAATTGAGTTGGTATATCGGATATTGGGCACGTCATCTCTGGTGCGTGGCGATACCAGTTGATTGTTAATGTATAAGGCAGTCAACAGAATCGGACGTTCCGGTTGGTATGTGGCTTCTAGGTTGAGTGTGAGATACCGAAGCCGTCGGCTCCTCCCAGATAGACACAATCTTCTTTTTCGGGTCGAACAGCAGGCTTTGTAAAGCGTTTGTTTGTCATATTCTGCTGTCGGGCATCCATTGTTTTCCGGTCGATAATCCAGAGGCCGTTGGTAGTGGATACCCAGATGGAGTTCTTGACGCAAGTCATGGATAAAATCTCGTTGTTGCTGAAACTTCCGAAGGAGATACTCTGCTGGCCTCGTCTTTGGGGTTGATGCGCATGACACCGCCATGAAATCCTACCCAAAAAAAGCAAGCCGTCCTCATCACATAACAGGTAGTTGGGGCTTTTTCTCCGGTTAATTCGTCTGCAAATAATTACTTCCCGTGTGCGGGGATTAATTTTATCTATTCCTTATTATTGTAGAGCAATACCCATGAACATTGCCTTCATTATCGGGAATAATTGGTTGATAAACATACCGGACAGTCCGTTGTGGACGGAGTAATTCTGTTCGGCTATATATTGTCCGGAGGTAGATTGCACTCAATTTGCGCTTGTCTACTACAAAGATTCCTCCAAGGCATGTTGAAACCATAGTTGTCCGGCGCTATCTTCAAATATAATAGGTCCAGTTGGTATTATACGTTCCTGTATTGTCTACAATGTTGTAGTGTATGAATTGGCGGTTGCATAATCGTAGCGGTTGATGCTTCCGTCGGTAGCAACCATAACTGCTGTTCTTTGTCTTTCGTAAATATGCCGGATGCGGTTGTGAGATAATGGATAAGTCTTGTCGCCCATTCTGTACCAAATGGCATCGTGTCTTTCTCCGGCAGGATCAGTGAAACGAATTAATCCGTTGGCTCCTCCAAACCAATAGAACCAGATGTTATGTTCCCGGTCGGCAAAGATGGTCCAGATGATATTATTGGAGAGTGATTGCAGATTTCGGGAGTCGTGGACCACGTGCAACAAAGGTTCCCCTTCCTGATATACATACAAACCGTTGTCCGTACCCACCAGCAACTGCCCACTGCCATCCAGTGCCAATGACTTGACGGAATTATCGTGGAAAGCATCAATCCGCTGAGTACGGCCGTCGGCAGGCGTATATCTGAAAAGACACCCTTCCGTACCGATCCAGATGCAGCCGCGTGCCGTATCTTCCAGTAGGGAATTGACAAACTGATTGCTCCGGTTGCCACTGAGAGGCAGGTCTATTTCTTCAAAATGCCGGGTAGCGGGGATATAGCGACAGAAGCCGTTATAGGTACCGATATAAAGAAGCCCGTCCGAAGAGCGGATCAGGGAATAGATGGTCTGGTGTGGAATACCTTCGGTAACGGCAGAGAGTTGGTGGTCGTTCAGCGAATAGGTATAGAGGCCGTTCAATGTTCCCAACCACAGCATACCGTCGTGTACAAGCAATGCACGGATATCGGTCGGAAGTTGCGTTTCCGGTTCTTCGTAGGTATCTGTGCGATAGTTATAAATCAGCAGACCATTGTCGGCACCCAGATAAAGATAGGTACTGTCTACCACTGTACCGCAATAAATCTGTGTATTGTTACGCTTGGCGAAAGTGAAATGTGGCTGCGTGGAATAACCGTCATAACATAGGCGGTGCTGCTTTGAATGCAACATGCACAAAGGAAAAAAGAATGGCTATGATTCGTTGATACATGATATCAGGTTTGCAAGGCATTAAATCTTTTAATTGTTGTGTTAATATTAGCACTCTTGATTGCAAATGTAGGAAAAAATGTCGGTTACACTTGTAAATCTCCCCGTCTTTTTGTTCCTTTGCTCTATATTTATAAAACAGAATAGTTCGGAATGAAAAAGCTAATTTATCTGCTTTTGTTACCATTGGCTCTGGCAGTGGCAGCCTGTGGCGGTAAGAACGGAAGTTCAAATAAAGAATCGGTATTGGCAAGGCAAGACAGTGTAGATGCTCACGGGTTGCAGCGTATGCAAAGTTCAAAAAGCTGAAACTGATATTAAGTTTAAGGGAAGAGACTATCATTCGCTGGTTTCGCGTACTCCTGACGAAAGTCTGCCTCACGTCTCCAATGAGATGGGGGATACGTATGTAGACAATAAAATAGTGTTGCGCATCACCCGGGAAGTGAAAACGTACTCAACAAGACATTTACGAAGAACGACTTTTCATCGGTGTCGACGCGAAATTCCTTTCAAAATCCATACTTGAAGGAATCGTATATGACAAGACCACACCGGAGGGAATTGTTCTACGCCGCCAGTGTGTGCTATCCGCAGACCGATTTGTATGTTCCGCTTTCCATCACTGTAACGGCCGATGGAAAAATGAGCATAAAGAAAGTAGATATGTTGGAAGACGATTATACGGAAGAAAACACCTGAATAGACTTGTGGAATGGGGATATAAGACGTTTCTGACAGAAGAATTGCAACAAATGTGAAAGCATTTGAGACAAACGAAAGGCAGCCGTAAGTATGCCTTCGTATTTTGCACCGTCGATAAACTTAATACCGGATAGAATGAAAAAATACATTTTGGTTATTTATATGATGGCGGCAGGATGCACGATGCTGACTGCTCAGACTAAAAATACGCAAACACTGATGCCACTCACCGAACGGGTAAACGTACAGGCTGACTCTGCACGTATCAACCAGATTATTGACGGTGCTGCTGGGTAGCTGTCGGGACGAATAAACCCTCATGCCATTCAGCGTGATTTTACCAACCTGTTTGATGGCAAAGCCCTCCTATCGCTTTGAACTCAAAAACCGAAGACAATACACTGGAAGGTTATGCGAAACGGAGAAACGAAAGGACGTGCCGAGTTTTCATATTGCTATGCAACTTCCGGACGATTTCAGGGATTACCTGCCGACGTTTATCAGAAAGCACAGATCACAAAGACAGTTTATCATCACGGAAGGGAGCTTGTCCGCAAGGAAGTTCCCGTGACTATGAGTTTTCGGTTTATATTCCTTCTTTAGACAGCAATGTCTCCACCATCTTTGCCCAATGGCACGGAATGCCCGACCGGACGCTGGTCCAGACCCTCAGGGCGAGGTGAAGAAACTGACTGTTGACGAATTTGTAGAACTGGAAAAACTGTGAATAAAAACAGGAAATAAATTAGTAACACTTAAAAACAATAACGATTATGAAGAAGTTTTTATCTATTCTCGTATTGGCTATCGTAGCCGTTCAGTTCGCTTTTGCTGGTGATGTGATTACCAAAGACGTAAAGGAACTTCCATTGACTGCGCGTAACTTTATCAATCAGTATTTCAGTAAACCGCAGATTTCATACATCAAGATAGACAGTGAGTTCCTGTCCAAGAAGTATGAAGTGACACTGACTGACCGCACGGAGATTGACTTCGACAAGAAAGGTAATTGGACGGAAGTAGACTGTAAAAAGAATGCTGTGCCTGCCGCCCTTATCCCAGCCTCTGTAAAAGATTACGTAAAGGCTAATTTTCCTAATGAAATTATCACTAAGATAGAGCGTAAAAGTACGGGGATTGAGGTGGAACTTGCCAATGATTTCTCTTTGAAATTCAATAAGAAAGGACAGTTTGTCAGTTTGGATGACTAATGGAGGGAGAAAATGATGAAAACAAGATTCTTGATGTTAGCGATGATGATGTGCATGACTGCATTGACATTCAGTGCATGCAGCGATGATGATGACGATGATAAGAGTATCAATGTGCCGGAGGCTGTAACACAGGCTTTGAAGCAGAAATATCCAAATGCTACGGACGTAGACTGGAAGCAGAAAAGCTCGTATTTTGTGGCCGATTGCTGGCTGGACGGAAAAGATTCCGATATATGGTTTGATGCCAATGGAAACTGGTGGATGACAGAATCGGAAATATACTGGAATGATGTTCCCGGAGCTGTCCAGACTGCATTTAATAATAGCGAATATGCAAACTGGGTACAAGATGATTATTATTTTTTGCTGTATCCGTTGCAACCCATGCAATATGTGATTGAAGTGAAGCAGGGGAATCAGAAGTATCAGTTATTCTATTCGGAAGATGGAGGGCTGATGAATACTGTGAATGTAACGGGAAAGGATGATACGATTTATCCACCGGAAGAGTGAGAAAGCTACAAGCTACGAGCTACAAGAGTCCTGCGGCTTGATAGCGTTTAGCAGTTCAAAGACTGACATAGCGCAGCAACTTGTAACTCGTAGCTTGTAACTCAATTACATTGGTCGGTAATCTTTTGCCAATCCCCCTTCGCTGGTTTCTTTATAGAGTGAAGGCAGGTCGTTTCCGGTTTCTTTCATGACTTCCACCACCTTGTCGAATGATACGCGGTGCATGCCATCGGTGAAGGAGGAGTAAAGGTTGGCATCCAGGGCACGTGCGGCGGCGTAGGCATTACGTTCGATACAGGGGATCTGTACTAATCCGCAAACCGGGTCACAGGTCATTCCCAGATGATGCTCTAATCCCATTTCAGCTGCATATTCTATTTGAGCCGGACTGCCACCGAATAATTGATTGGCAGCGGCTGAGGCCATAGCACAAGCTACCCCCACTTCTCCCTGACATCCAACTTCCGCTCCCGATATGGATGCGTTTGTCTTTACAATGTTTCCTACAAGACCGGCAGTGGCAAGTGCGCGGAGGATGCGGATATCGCTGAAATCGCGGCTCTTTGCCAAATGATATAACACTGCCGGCATTACACCGCAGGAACCGCAGGTAGGTGCAGTAACTATGGTTCCGCCTGAAGCGTTCTCTTCACTTACGGCAAGGGCATAGGCAAATACCAGTCCACGGGATTGCAGGGATTGTTTGTATCCGCTGGCGCGTATATAATAAGTAGAGGCTTTGCGACGCAGGTTCAATGGACCGGGCAATACGCCTTCCTGTTCCAGTCCGCGGCGAACGGCTGCCTGCATGGTTTTCCATACTTCTTGCAAGTAATCCCATATATCTTCTTCCTCACAGCTAGTGTACCGCCGCCAATACTGTAAACAGTCCAGTTTTCCTGCACTTTATCATTACTGTCCAGAGCTGCAAATGTCATTCCGTTGGGATGGAACGGTAGAAAGACTTTGGGTTGCCATACAATTTCTACCGGGGCGGTGGGTTGCAAGGTATCTATAATGGCTACATCCGTCATGTGTCCTTTGCCTGTAGCAGCTAAACTGCCGTAAAGGGTTACTTTAAAAGATGCAGCATCCGGATGACGTTCCAGAAACATTTCGGCAGCTTTGCGCGGTCCCATAGTGTGGCTACTGGAAGGTCCTGTACCTATCCTGTATAGCTCTTTAATCGATTTCATGACTGATGATGTGTTTTTGTTAATACCATTTCTTTTTTCTGAAGTACAAATATACAATAATACCGATAATTGCCATTATAATCCAGGCAAATAAATACCCGTACCGCCATTCCAGTTCGGGCATCCATTTGTAATTCATTCCCCATACTCCGACCAGAAATGTCAAAGGGATAAAGATGGTGGATACGATGGTTAATCTTTTCATGATATCGTTCATTCGTAAATCATTGTTCGAGATATACAGATCGACTAATGAAGAAAGGGTTTCCCGGCAGATTTCGATGGTTTGTAATACAAATTGCAAGTGGTCGTTTACATCATTGAAAAAGGCGCGGTTCACTTTATGGATGAGCAGATTTTCTGCTCGCAATAGCTTTATATATTGTTCTTTTAAGGGGAGGATTGCTTTTTTCATTAGCATATATTGGCGTCGTAATGCCTGAATCTGGATACCGATGTCGTCTCCGCTGGTGATGGTTAGCAATTCTTCTTCCAAATCTTCGAGTGCGTCATCGATGGAAGAGATGGTTGAAATGTAGTTTCCCATCACGCTGTTGAGCAGTACGCTAAGTAGATAATCTGTTTGACGGCTGCGTATCTTCAGAACATCATTACGCAAGGCAGAACTGACATCATCAAAGAAATCAGTTTCTTTTTCGAGGAAAGTCAGTACATAATTATTTCCTATGATAAGGCAGACTTGCTGTTGGAGCAGTTCATCCAGTTCATTTTCTTCTTTATGTTCGTTCGGATAGAATATCTTTAAGATCAGGACAATGTATTTATCATGTTCTTCTATCTTGGTCGGATGGTCCGCATTCAATATATCTTGTAAGACAAGGAAGTCTATTTCGAAATGACTGCAAATTTCCCGGATAGTTTCTGTGTTTTTCATTCCGTGTATCTGTAGCCAGTTGATTTGATCGTTGTTCAGCGTACCTTTGATGGCTTGAAAAGTATCACTAGAACTTTCCTGCATCTCGGTAGCATTGTAAGTGCAGAGATGTAAATGGGTAGGAGTAAGGCTGTCCCCTGTGTAAATGAGCTTTTCGCTTAATAGGTTATTTTTCATGCTTTATTCTCGTTTTAGAAAACCACCGCAACAAAGGTAGTGGTTTTCTAAATGAGAACAAGTTCTTGCGACGTTTTGTTTACAGATTAGTCAAAATCTACTACTGTGATTCCGGCACCTCCGAACTGCACATGCTCGTCGGCATAATGGCGGATACTCGGTACGGTGGACAGATATTGGCGAATGAGTGTACGAAGGATTCCTGTTCCTGTTCCGTGAAGGATACGTACACGGTCCATGCCGACTAATATGGCGTCATCAATAAAATAGGTGACTGCCTGTAAGGCTTCATCCCCACGCATTCCGCGTACATCAATGTCCTGTTTGAAGCTAAGCTTCTTTTCATACATCTGATCGTGTGTCTGGCTGCTGACAAAAGTGCTTTTTGCAATCCCTTCCGTCTTGGGCGTATGATTGGCACGTTCCAGACGGTCTATTTTTACGGTCGTTTTTATGCTTCCAAAAGCAACAGTCGCATTTTTACCACTGATTTCCATCACTTGGCCGACGCTTGTCTGTCCTTTGATTTTTACATTTTCTCCTATTGCAATCGGCACTATTTTAGGGGCACTTGATGGAGAAGAGACTGCAGCTTTCGGTTCACTCTTCTTGTTTTTCTTCCGTTCTTGCTTTTCCTTTAGTTTCTCCATTTTTTTTGCAATCTTCTCTTCATGCTCTTTAGATGCCAATGCATCCAGAGAAGTACGGAAGTCTGTCAGTTCCTGACGTGCCTGGCGCGTCTTTTCCTTTTCAGCTTGCGCTTCCTTTATTGTACGAATCGTATTTTCAATGCGGGCATTGGATTCCTGAAGCATGCGTTCCGCTTCTTCTTTTGCTTGCCGGATAATCTCTTTCCGGGATTTTTGTAAGTCTTCCATTTCTGCCTGATAACGGGTAATGGTGTCTTCCATGTGCTTTCTCGCGTTGACGGATGGTCTGGCGTTTGCCTTCCCAATATCGCTTGTCACGTACAATGTCTTGCAGGTATTTATCAGCATTGATGTATTCACTGCCCACAATTTCGGATGCGTCAGCAATCACATCTTCCGGAAGACCGATCTTTCTGGCTATTTCTACGGCAAATGAACTTCCGGGGTTACCGATCTGAAGTTGGAATAAGGCCTGCATCAGGTGGCGGTCATATAGCATAGCTCCATTTACTACCCCCTCATGGTCTTCGGCAAAGTGCTTCAGATTCTGGTAGTGTGTAGTAATAACACCGAAAGTTAACTTTTGGTTGAAACGTTTCAGTACAGCTTCGGCAATGGCACCACCGATTTGCGGTTCTGTTCCGCCGCCGAATTCATCGATCAGGATGAGGCTGCGTTCATTGCAGTTCTTCATCATTATCTTCATATTGGTAAGATGAGAAGAATAAGTACTCAAATCATCTTCAATGGATTGCTCGTCACCTATATCAATGAATATGCTGCTGAAAATACCCGCATGGCTGCGTTCATGCATGGGAATGAGCATACCACATTGCAGCATATACTGTAATAACCCTACTGTTTTGAGACAAACGGACTTACCACCGGCGTTTGGACCGGATATAATCAATATGCGCTGTTTCTCGGTTAGTTCTATATCGAGGGGAACTACCTTTTTCCCATGTTTGGAGAGGGAGAGTTGTAGTAACGGATGGACTGCCATGGTCCAATCCAGTAAGCGTGTATTCTCAAGTGCGGGTTTTATACCGGATATTTGCAGGGCAAACAAACTCTTGGCACGGATAAAGTCTATCTCGGCAAGGAATTCGTAAGACTGCAATACCTCGGGAATAGAAGGACGCAGCAGATTGGAGAATTCCACCAAAATACGGATAATCTCTCTACGCTCATCTCCCTCCAGTTCACGGATACGGTTGTTGGCTTCCACTACCTCGGCAGGTTCTATGAACACGGTTTTTCCACTTGCCGATTCATCATGCACGATACCTTTTATCTTCCGTTTCAGCCCCGGAGCAACCGGAATTACCAAACGTCCGTCACGCATAGTAGGAGTAACATCTTTGTCTACCACACCTTCGGATTGGGCGTTGCGCAGGATACCATTCAATGAACGGGAAATACTGTTCATGGTGTTTGTCAATTCCCGGCGAATACGTGCCAGTTCGGATGAAGCATTGTCTTTTATCTTTCCGTACGGTGAAAGTATATTATTTATCTTCTGGATCAATTGCGGGAATGCCAGGATATCTTTGGCGAGATTCCGAAGGCAAGGGTAGGGGGAATCTTCCTCCTCCATATCTTCTTTTTCCAGAAAGCGTACGATGTCCCGTATCGTTTCCAGCGAACGGCGTAAGTCGAAAAGTTCCTGTTCGTCCAGATACATTCCTTCAACGCGTATCCGTTTGAGGGATGGACGGACGTCGAAAAAATACTGTGCGGGGAAGTTGTCTTCTTCCTGTATAATGCGTACAAATTCAGTCACGAGGTTCAGGCGCTCCTCCACTTCCTCAAAGTGATCGGAGAATGCCATATCGGTAACTCGTTCGGCGCCTAGCGTACTAAGGCATTTTTCACTTAGTAACTGGCGTATTTGGTCGAAACCTATTTTATATTCAAAGTTCTGCGGGTATATCATGTTGCAAAAGTACGATTTATTCGTGAAAAAAATAGCAGGAAGTTTGTAGATTTAAAAATGATTTGTACCTTTGCACCGCTTTAAGAGAAAAGCACTTCTTGAAAGAGGAGTTTGGAGAGGTGGCAGAGTGGTCGATTGCGGCGGTTTGGCTTTCTCGGATATTCATGGTTTGAGAAAGGAACATATCGTGGAGGACTCGAACGGTGTCAGGTGGATACGAAAGGGAGACAGAAGATAAAATCATGTGTAATATTCCATTAATGGAAATACCATTGAAGATTTTGGAAAAGTATTCCACCAATGAATATTGTAAGAAACATGGGTGCTTTTTTCCGGTGCTTTGTAATCAAAAAATGAATGCATACCTCAAGGAACTGGCTGATATTTGTGGTATTAAAAAAACATTGACCACCCATGTGGGCGTCATATTTTTGCCACATTTGCTCTGGCCAATGGTGTCTCGATAGAGAGCGTTGCAGATGTTAGGGCATACCAATGTCCAGATGACCCGTCATTATGCACGTGTGCTGGATCGTACAGTGATACGTGAGATGTCACAGATAAAGATGGATTTTCATATCTCTATTTAGAATTAGTCTGGTAGGAGGTTGTGTCAAAACCTGGCACAACCTCTCTTTTTAGAATGGAGGAAATACAATAGCCTTCGCTCTTTTTGAGTTATATGACTACATCGCTGTTAATATGTGTTTTTGCTATCACTCATTTCATAATGTATAAGAGCGGAAATACGGTGTTCATCGTTCAGCATAGCTTTCCAGGTTAGATTTGCCTGAAGAAAGTATTTCCGGTACTGGCTGTCTCTGTTTTAGTATATTTTGTTCCTTCTTTTTCTTTATAGTGTGTATAAGTTCCAGATTTCCCGTTCTCATCCCTGCGTTCCGCCCAATACATGTCGGGCTTGACAGAACGTGTCTCTTCAAAAATAAGAGCTGTTGCTGTAGGCCCCCTGAATGTTAAGAGCCAGATTTCTCAGTAGAAAACTGGAAATCTTGCTGTAAGCGTATTGTATAGGTACCAGAGTAAGTATTGATGTTTTTTCAAACCTGTATAATTCAACATGGCATAGGGTGAGTACACATCTTTTTGCGCCCGATTTGTAGGTGGGCAGTTCTCCTGTAGAATAACGGACAGGAATAGTGAGCGAGTCAGTTTGGCTTGGGCATCCCATAATTGGTCGGTTGATGCTCCTTGCCCGGGTAGTGCTTGTGAGGATAGGTAGATATCCGAACCGAAATAAAGTTCGGTTGTCTTGGTCAGGTTGAAGTCTACGTTCAGACGCATTCCGCCTAAGTGTTGTAGTGCACATCCTTGATGTACTTGCTGTTTTCGTCTTGCTTGTAGATTGCCGATTCATTTGACATATTCATACTGACAAAATAACGGGCGATACTACCACCTCCTCTGGCACTAGCGTAATATGTTTGCTGAAGCGAGGTTCTTTTCAGAATTTCATCCTGCCAGTTTACATCCGGATAAAAAGTCGGGATCCAGATGATACTGAATGGCTTTCAGTTCAATGTCATCATAAATAGGCTGTGCTCCACGCATGGCACTTGCTTCATTGGCTAACACAGCGTAGTCGTATGCACGTAAATATTCGGGAAGCTTAGTGAGATAGGAGATTTGACATTAGCACGAACGTTTACTCCATCTTGTCGGATGTCCCATGCTTGGTAGTCACCAGTACGACTCCATTCGCACCGCGTACACCGTATACGGCAGTTGCGGAAGCGTCCTTCAATACGGAGAAACTTTCGATATCGGCGGGGTCGATGCTGTTCAAGTCACCTTCGAGCCCGTCGATAAGTACAAAGTGCACTCGAGCTTGCTCCAAACGTACCAATACCACGAATCCAGAATTCAGACATGTTAGAGCCCGGTTCACCGCTGGACTGTACGGAGATAATACCGGGTACACGACCACCGAGCATATTAGTTAGGGGAAGTGGCTGGTGTCTGTATCTGTGATATATCCACATTGGTGACAGCTCCGGTCAGGTTGACCTTCTTTTCTTTTGTTCCCATACCGGTGATGACAACTTCATCCATTTGTTGTGAATCGCTTTTCAGCATAATCCGCAGATTCTTTTCATCTTTCAAAACGATATGTTCCATCTTTTTTGTAACCGATAAAAGAGAATATAATGATATCTCCTTTTTGGGCAGATAACTTGAAGGCTCCGTTAATATCGGTGCTGGTACCTACTCCTGCGCGGTCCTTTAGGTATACGCTGACTCCGGGCAGCGACTCATTGCTTTCGTCGAATACATGTCCCGAAATTGTTAATTGTTTCTCCTGCCCCATCATTATTGATGCGTTGCAGAAGAACAGTAATGATAGTAATATGTATTTTTTCATTAGTGTCTTTACATATGATTATTGGGGTTAACGCAGACCAACTCAGGACACATCCGACCCGCAGTCTGAAATATACAAATCTCCTTCGGCAGTCAATCCTACTCCTTGGGCCAGTTGAAGGTGGCTTCCAGTGGAGTGCCACTTGGTTACCTTTAACATTTTGTCTGCCTACAACGGTTGTTACCATACCTGTATTCATCAATTTTGCGTATGGTCTGGGTTCCGGCATCTGCAATGTACATGTTTTTTTGTCCAGATTCTCTACTATAATGGTCATTTGTTGTTCCAGTTAAACAAACAGTCTGTCCGATATCCATTAATTACTTGAGTAGTACTCGTATTATCAGCTCTACATTAAGATGTCCGGCATATATTATTTCTTCAGATTCAGGTTTCGATACATCCTGCATGGTTATAACAGAAGATGCTCCGTAAAGAAGTATATAGATGAGTTGGTCTCAGTCGGGTCGAACATCATGCTGACAATATAGCTGTTTTCTGTTTCTGGAGTTGTCGAGTTATATACATCGTTTTGATGTATTCACATACCATATCTTCCAGTTTAAATCGGAATAATTGTTTGTTTGCCGTACGTCCGTAAAGTAGCCATCTGTAGTACAATAAGCTATACAAGCTGTAGAGTTGTAGTCAATTTGTTTGGCAGGAGGGTCTTGTGGTTTCAAGTAACGTCGCTTAACTTTCCAGTCGTTGGAAGGATCAATCTCATAAATGACGTTTTTTTGTGTACCTACGGCGTACAGTTTCGGTTACATTGTGATACATTACATCATTAACCATTTCTGATATGATTTTCTTTGATTGGTTTTTTTTCTCACTGATTAACGCAAGACCTCCATTATTTCCAAATGAAGAATAACATGAATAATAATTCCCTTCCGGATCGCAGCATCCTACTTTTAATCGCCAAGCTTCAAAGGTTGTACTGGCAAGATCTCCGCCAATATTATATCCACTACCTGTTTTACCACATACATTTTCTACTGTAAAACGGGAGATGTAGCGGAATTTGTTGTCGAAAGTAAGAGAATCATTTCCTTTTACTACAGAGATGATACAGGTGTCTCCCGGTAATTTAGGTGCATAAACCATCAGAATATTTCCGGATGCTTGTGAAATGTATCCTTTTCTTTTTATTAAAGTAGACTGACAATTTAGAAGCATCTGTTCCTAGATTTTCACCTTCTATTATAATTTTGGAGGAAAGATATCCTGAATCCGGATAAAAAGTGGTTAGTTTTAGAGGTCCATTATACTTCCGCCTGATTTATCGTCATCCGAACAGGCAAACTGCATTATTAGGATAATCCCATAACTATTGGCAGTAACGTTTGTGTGATTTTTTTTTCATAAATAGTATTTAAATGTTAATACCTCGGCAAGGGGAGAGATTTGTTGCTAAATGTATACTTGAGTAAACAGAGAACTTCGCTTGGCGAGATCTCCGAGTGGAGTCCTAGGATGTGTTTTCCATGAAATTGATATTAGTTAAACTATTAAGGTTATTTCAAACTATTGTCTGTATAGGCAATCTTTCATTGTGTTTTCCTTGATATAGATTTTTCGTTGTATACATGATTAATTTTTTAATCATGTATTTTCTGTAATGTTGTGTGTACATTAAATAGTTAATATTTATTTCCATAGGCATTATTGTTATTTTATTTATACTAAAAGGCTAACATATTATATCTTTTTTTTCTGCAATGCCGAACTGTGCTGTTTTGTTTCTATAAAAAAAAACAAATTAGATTATAGTTCTTGTGGAACTTGATATAATTATATGGAGAATAGCTAAATAGTAGTCTATGAGTTGCTTATGAATAAGAATGACTTTTATTATATTTTGAGTACTAATATAGAGACTCAAATTGTATTATTTTGATGAGTATTCGTTGGAAAAAAAACATTTTATTAGAGGAAAATAAAGAAAAATGGGGTTATTATATCATTCTTTAAAAATAGTTTTATATTTGCAAAATACAAATATGATATTGGTGAATACAAACAGTATTGGATTTATTAAAAGACAGAGTTAACCAAGTTCCACAAGAACTTATTTGAAATCTTCAAGTAATAGCATCGAAAGTTTAAGTTTTTTTCTTTTTATTCACCGCAATGAGAAGTTTTTTTCTCATTGCAATGAGAAAATATTCTCAAAGGCATGAGATATTTTTTCATTATGGTGAGTATTTTTTTCTCAAAGGCATGAGAACATGTTGAGAATATAATGATCTGTATCTATTTGTATATAACTTAATAATAGTAGTATGCTTTCCTTTGGTTTTATACTACTGTTTAAATGGTTGCAAAAAACGCTTTTATCCCTAAATTTATATTCACTTTGTTTGTATGGAAGGTATGCTTGCTTTAAGAATAGAGTGTATAGTTTTTTTCTATTCATATAGAGACTGTTCATAAAATGACCAGTTGAAAAACTGAAATCTTAGGGTTTTATGTGTGAGTTTGGGTAAACATAATCATTGTTTTCATCGTTATAGCCTGTAAAGATAATGTTTATAATATGAAAGGCTTATTGTTAATTGGGATTTTTATGTTTTACTCTATTTCCAGTGTTTGGGACAGGATGTAATAAAACAATATGCAGGAACAGCAATGCTATATCCTGTTCAGGGGAAGATTCATTCCATCTTTTCTACTAGTGATATGGTGCCATTTTTATATCAACCATTTGGGAAGACATGGAGCCCGGTTCCCAACTTCAGGGGAAGGCACTGGATAAGGCTAAAGAAGCACTTATACTGGGGCAACAGGAAAAACAGACTAACAACTGATGGAAAATATTACTCTCTACATTACAGCATTTATCTGATAGTTTTGAGGGACAGTGGGGGAAAACTGTCAGTGTTGGGAGAGTTGGAACAAAAGGGAATTGCCGGACGTATGATGAGACATTATCCTCAATTATTCAGTAATTCGGCTAAAGTTGAGGCTATAGCAACCTATGTTCCTCGGTGTATAAATAGTATGGATGCATTTCTTACTCGTTTGATGGGATAATCCTTCTTTACGTATACAACGAAATGAGGGGAGGCAATACGATGATATTCTCCGCTTTTTTGATTTAAATCTTATGTAAATTATAAAATAATGGTGATTGGCTTTCTATATATAAAGCATTTGTACGAATAAAATATCTTCTGCTTCTATCATGAAGAAATTTTTTTATTGAACCGGAACGAGAGACCGATGAAGAAGCGGAAGAGGTTGTTATGGCTTTGTTTTCCATAGCTTCCATACTTCCTGATACAGGGCTATTGACGAATTTAGACGACCTTTTCACAATGGAAGAATGGCGTAGCTATTGGCAAACTCAGAATTTGAGACAATATGAGTAAAGCTCCGCACCTGTCGGAAGGATGTTGCCTGTTGCCATTTCATGGCCTTTGTTATCAGATTTCATTTATACTACTGATGAAGTAATAAAAGGCAAGTCTGATAATGCTGCGAACTTTCATTTTGCTCATGCGGAAACGGTGATCCCTTTTGTGGCATTGATGGGCATAGAGAATACGGATGTTCAAATTTCCAATCCTGATTCAGTTTCCCGATATTGGAAAGATTATGAGATATCTCCAATGGCTGCTAATGTACAATGGATTTTCTACCATGATAAAGCCCGTGGGTATGGGTTAAGATTCTTTTGAATGAAAAAGAAGCGAAACTCCCCATTGCAACTTCTCGTTTTCCCTATTATCCCTGGGAAACCGTTTGCGCATATTTTAAAAGAACGAATAGAAATGGCAAAAGGATACTTGTCAAAAACTAATTTGAATCTATTTCTTGTCAGCTATTTCAAAGGGAACGCGTACCGAAACCCCTTTCTTCATCAGATTAGTTAGGTTGGGGTAGAGACGTTGTTTGAATGATTCCAATTACGGAATTTCATTTGTGTCCATCCGGCTTCTGCCAATGCGAAAGCGCGGGGATATGCCATATAAGTTGCCCGGTTAATGTCTCGTATCGCTTCTCCCCATAAAGTTCCCATAACTCCGGTGATATGAGCCTGATCTTCGGCAGGCACGCCATATCCCGGGTCGAATTGATACGACTTTTCCAAAGTAGTAACGGGCATACCCCAATTGTTGAACTCGGGAAAATCTCCTTTCAGTTGCGGATAATCCAGATAAGCGTACTCACCTGGTGCCATGATAAGCGGATTACCGTGTTTTCGGGTAAGTTCAAGACAGGTAGGTGTCAATCCTCCACGCCAGCTTACTAAAGTTACGTTCTTGGGATAAGGAAAGAGATAGTCGTTGGCAGGCGGATAAATATTGTCCAGTTCGCACCAAAGTATAGGAGTCTTATTGTTCTCTTTGGACGAAAGCAAGCATACGGCTGAAAAAGGAATCATGAGCTGTGGAGCTTGATAACCTAGCTTTTTCATCATGGCCTGACAACGGCTACATTGGGTCCAGTTCTTTCTATCACAGCTTCGTCGCCTCCTAAATGTATGTAATCGGATGGGAACAAGGAAGATATTTCTTTGATGATATCCTGATATACGGAATACACTTCTCATTGTTCGCGCAAAGCATTAGATCTGTAGTTTTGCCTACTATCTTAGGTAGCGTATCGGTGTGTGTACATCCCAATTCGGGATAGGCGGCTAGTATAGCTACTGTATGTCCGGGGATATCCAGTTCGGGAATGACTTCGATATTCCGTTGGGCGGCATATTGAATGATTTCGGCAAGCTGCTCTTGCGTATAATAATCTTTGCCGACTAATTTAGGATGTTTTTTATTTCGACTCTCCATCCCTGGTCGTCTGTCAAGTGCAACTGGAGTATGTTGTATTTGTAACGTGCCATCTGGTCAATGAAGAACTTCACATCATTTACCGGAAGGAAATGACGGGCAGGGTCGAGCATCAATGCCCGATGAGGGGAAGCGGGGTGCATCATCAATGCGGATTGGAGAAATCTCCTTGTGTGCAGTGGCGCACGCGTCACCCTAATAGAAGCTGATCCATCGTCATGACTCCATAATAGACCGCTCCTGCGGTAGCTCCGCTGATAGTGATCCCTTTGGAGGTTATTTTGATACGATAATGCTCTTTTCCTTCCATTGCAGGATCAACCAGCAAACGGATGTCCGCACGGCCGGATTCGGATGCAAGTGGAACCTTGCCTGCATCCTGTCTTGTAATATCGTTTGCAGCGTCTTTTGCTGTAAACTGCAATTCCGGCTGATTCAAATAGATAGCCGTCTTTCCGGAACGGACGGTAAAAGGTTTCCCTTTTACCGGTGTGATCTGATTGGGCATGGGGCAACAAAGCCGAAGTATTATTCTGGGCAACCAGATATCCGGCTAAGAAAAGCAAACAAAGGCAAGTATAAATTTTCATGGTCGATATTGGGGGTAAATGTGTTCATCTGAATGAAATAGATTCAGTGCTATTGTCTGATTTGGGTTAATCCATTCTCTTTGTCATATTTAAGTTGATAGCTACGTCCTTTTGCAGTCTTGAAAGAGATTGTTTTACCGGCATATTTTACGGTACAATTTTCTCCCGCCTTGATAGAAGGGTGGCTTCTTTGCAAGAGCCCGTCTTTCCATATCATATCTATCTCGAAATTTCCTTTGGCGCATACACCTTGAATCGAACCGTCTTTCCAGGCATCCGGCAATGCAGGCAGCAGTTGATGAATCCCATGTGGCTCTGCAACAGCATTTCTGTGATACCTGCTGTGCCACCGAAGTTTCCATCTATTTGAAAAGGCGGGGTGTGTATCCCAAAGGTTATCTACTGTTCCGTTTTTTCAACAGATTACCAAAGAGGGTATAGGCGTGATTTCCATCCTGCAGGCGTGCCCATTGGTTCAACTTCCATCCCATACTCCAGCCGGTAGCACCGTCGCCACGATGCACCAATACAACTTTGGCAGCTTCTGCCAGTTCGGGAGTAGTGATAGAGAAACAGTGTGTCCGGGATGCAGACCGAAGAGATGATTTACATGGCGATGTTCGTCTTTCGGATCGTCGATATCGGTTGACCATTCCAGTAACTGACCATAACGACCTATTTTATAAGGAACGAGATTGAAAGCACATGTTCCCATTGTTTGCGTTCTTTTTGTCTATTCCCAACTCTTTGCTCGCTTGGATGGCATCCAGCAGGATTTCACGGACAACTGCATGCACAAATGTAGCTCCCTGATCGACAGGCCCGTGTTCCGGTGAAGTAGAGGGGGCAGCCGTATACGTTCCGTCCGGTTTATGCCAGAGATAGTCAACAGTAAAGTTGGCACTGCTCTTAATCAGTTCATATCCTGTTTCTTTCAGGAATTTCAGGTCTTTGGTATAGTCATAATATTCCCAGACGTGAGTTACGCCAGCCAGGCCTGCCATCGGATTAAAGTTCCAGGACATGTCCTGACTTTCTAATGGGGTGGTAAAGCCGAAGATGTTCGGAAATAGATGCTGTCCATCCTCTTGCGCCAAAATAAGACTGAGCGGTCTTTTCTCCGGTTTCACTAAGGTACGGATGAAATCGATTAACGGAAGCATACATTCATCCAGGTTTGTAGAGCAGGCTGGCCAGTAGTTCATTTGGATATTAATGTTATTATGATAATCCACACGCCAAGGACCGTCTATGTTGTTATGCCAGATGCCTTGCAGATTGGCAGGCATATTTCCCGGTCGGGAACTGGCTATCAACAGATAGCGTCCGAACTGGTAATAGAGTTTCTCCAAGTAGTAGTCAGGTTGTCCTTTCCGATAGTTTTTCAGTCGTTGGGCAGTGGGCAGATTGGCTGTTTTCACTGTAGGATTCAACTCAAGTTTCACCCGGTTGAACAAAGAAGCGTAGTCTTTGTAGTGTTCGTTCAGTAAGTTGGCATATCCTTTGGCTACGGCATCCTTCATCCATTGCTGTGTTGTTTCAAGCGGGTTAACGCCGACATATGTTTTAGGATCGGTGAAGTCCGGTGCGAAATTCATTTTATAATCGGTATCCGCAGTGACATAAAATATAACTTCGTCTGCTTCCTTCACTGTAATCCGCCCGTCTGCGTTGTTTAGGCTTCCTCCTTTACTGTGGCCTGAATACGTACTGCATATTTCATTCCGTTATTGTCGGGGAGGCTGTATAAACAAGGGCATTATTACCGTCGGTAGAGAACTGTCCGGTAGATACCGGGTTGGGTGCATATCTGAAAGTGAGATTCTGTTTGCCCGGTTGGTCGGCACTGAAACGCATCACCATCACATTGGCAGGATAAGAAATAAAATAGTTACGCTGATATGCTACGTCATCTTTTTTTTGAACTGAACCACCGCCATTGCCGAATCCAGTGATAAGATACGTTTGTAGTCGCTCATGCCTATTGTGCTTAATCCCGTTTCTACATAGAATTCTCCCATTGTAGTGAAGTTACCAAATCGGAAAGGCTTTTCTCTGGAAAATTCATAAGGGACTTCACTGTTGAAATTCTCGCGTGTCAGTTTTTCCGCTTTTTTTCTGGTCTCCTTCTACGAACGCTTTACGTATTTCGTCCAGGATATGGGCGGACTGTTTGTTCACATTCCAATAGTAATCTGCTCCTTTGGCTGTATTGGGCCGCCACGCCAGAGTGTTTTCTCATTAAAAGTAATGCGTTCTGCTTCTACTGAACCCAAAATATTAGCACCGATGCTTCCATTGCCGATGGGCAATGACTGTGATTCCCAACTGGCATCCTGTTGGGCACTGTGCCAGAACTTCTTTTCCTTGCAGTGTATTGGGAGAATCAAACCAGATAGAAAGTCCTTTGGTGTAATCCGTACTTTCTGCATGGCCTGTAAAAATCGTAAATAAGGCACAAAAATAGGAGCGAGTGTTTCTTTTTTCATTATCGTGGCGTGTTTTTATTAGATAAAATATATATTATTAATCTATGTGTATCACAGCTTTTTAGAAGATGATGGTGCAAAAATAACAAAAAACAGCTATATACAAACAATATGTTATGTAAACAGAAAAAGACTGTTCGCTTCAAAAGGAACAGTCTTTTTCTATAACCTGGTATTAAAAAGGTTATTGTTCCCCTGATTTTATTCTTTTCCGCTTTGATCCGGTTTTGTTTCAGATAATAATTAATTCTTTTCGGTCCAAGGTTTGTTTTTCGAGTGGGGAAGACATTACACTGTTCTGCCCATTTATTCCATTTAACTTCTAGTTTCTTCACAATCTTTGGATATTGGGCGGACAAATCTTTGGTTTCGAACGGATCTATCGATAAGTCGATTAGCTCCCATGGTTCATTCCGGCTGCCCCGTACCAGTTTCCAATGGTCGGAAATAATGGCGCAGGAACTTTGATGCTCAAAGTATAATTCTCTGGGCTTTATCTTTTTTCCATGAATTGAAGGGAGTAAGCTCTTGCCGGGCAAATTCTCTTTGAATTCTGACGGATAAGTGGCTGTGGCAATATCCATGCAGGTAGGCAGTATGTCTATAATGTGGGCAGGTTGTCTGCAAATCTGACCTTTCATCTTGTTTTTCCGGCATCGCCATAAGATAAGATAAAAGGGGTACTTGTGCCTCCCTGAAAAAACATTGTGACTTATAGCTTCTATAAGGAGTATTGCTCAAATCAGCCATAAGCTGCCCCAGATATCCGCCTTCCTTGGTTGCACCGTTATCGCTTAAGAAGATAAATACGGTATTGTCCAGTATCCCTTTCTCCTTGATGGTTTCCACCAGTTCACCGATTCCGCTATCCACAATTTCGATCATGGCGGCATAGGTAGCCATATCGGTTATCCACTGTTCCTGTTGCTTTGGGGTAAGCGTTCCCCAGGAGGGACGTTTCCCGCCAAATTCTTTTGGTAGACAGGATAATCCATCTCGTCCGAAATGAACTTCAACTCCTTTAACCTGTCGAAACGTTGTTTTTGCGCAACACGTCATATCCCACTTTATATCGGTCTCTGCATTTTTCTACACGATCTTGGGGGAGCCTGGAGGGGTAAGTGAGGGGCATAGTGAGCTACGTACATAAACATCGGTTTGTCTGTAGGGTGTTGCTTGACAAAACTGACGGCGGAATCGGTGATGGCAGTGGTATAGTAATAGTCATCGGGGGAATTCAGTGATTCGGGTCAGATTGCTGTATACCGGTGTCGGTTTATAATAACTGCCTCCTCCGCTCAGGCAACCGTAATATTTGTCAAATCCCCGTTGGGCCGGATAGCTGCCGTTGGGAGCATCAAAAGCCCGTCCACTGTGACATGCCATTTACCGCTCATATATGTGCTGTAGCCATTCGCTTTTCATCACCTCGGCAATGGTGGGGATGTTTTTTCGTAATTTTGTCCTCTGTATCCGGGGCGGTGTTCATCTACTGCCGTCATCCATCCCATGCCGGCTTCGTGCTGATAATGCCCTGTCAGCAAAGCAAAGCACGGCTGGGGCAGCTTCTTCCTGTATTTTTGAACAGGCTGAAGCGTCCCCGTTTTCTGCCAGACGATCTATGTTGGGAGTCTGGATTTCACTCCGTAGCAAACCCAGATCGGAGAATCCCATGTCGTCACATAAAATCAATACAATATTGGGGGAGTATTTACCTGTGCATCTGTACTGGCGAAACTCAGCTCCTAATAAAAATGAAGTATATACTATTCTATTTATCATAACTGTATTTTAATAAGTTTGTGTTTTTCTGTTTTAGATAGAACCGTGCGCATTATTCAAAGTCACTCTGTTGCTTTTCTCTTCTTTCAGTTTCAGGCGGTTCAGTTTCCTGTTTTGCAATTCAAGTACACGCTTTTCGCAATTGGATGAGGCGGCATTCACCTTATTTCCGGCATCTTTGCTTGCGGATTGTGCTTGTGTCAGTTCTTTTGTCTGCTACCAGCGTATGTTCCGAAGGAAAAGTAGGAATAATCAGTTCTTGCCGAAACCGGAGTATGTTTGCCTTGCCATACCACCGATGCACGGACCTTGATTTCTCCCGGTGCAGTAGTAGATCTTACCAATACCGGCGCAGTTCCCCAACGTACCGGAGCGTGGATTGGTAAATGTTTCTTCGTCGGCAACCAGTTGGCCCTGTCCTTCGATTTCGAACTTTATTTCATAATTATTCAATCGCTTGATGTTTCCGTTATCATCTGCAATGGCTGCAATACAGTCACGATATCCGAACCGTTCGCTTTCATACTCACTTCTCGTCATCCGCCCAAAGTAGTATTTTAGAGGGGCGGCGGGCCGGCATCACCTTATGTGTTGCAACCACCTTTCCGGCTATCAGACCTTCTGCCAGAAGATACGAATCGGCCTGTTTCCTTCCTCGCGACATTGCTTTTTATCATACATAAAATCAAAAACATCGCTAAAGGTTATGACGGGCGAAGGCATTCCGGCCTTATCGATTGGTTTATGATAAGTATACTCTTTGCCACTCTTGCAATAAGTGAGGCGAACTTCTTCGCAGTTGCTATATATCGTTACATCTTTCGGAGAAAAAGGAGTCATCTCATTCGCAATATACACCATAGGACCGCTATCTGCAATCAGTTCCTTGTTTTCCTCCGCAGGACGTTGCGAACAGAACATATAATAAGAGAACTTCGGTTGCCGGAACGCATCCATAATTCCTCCATAAAACGGATCGGGATGATATCCCCTCTGATGATCGAAGGAATGCCACAAACAACCTCCCATGTGCTGTCTGGAAGTTCTATACAGTACATCATAGCACGTATATTTATAATCGGGGTTTGCATATCCCTGCGCTTGTATCAACATCGGCACTTCTCCCCAGACACGGTTCACACGACTCGGAGAATTATGCGAATACCAGTCATCCACATTATCTCCCCATTCCCGGGTAAAGTAACAAACATCGGGATTCAAAGTCTCCGTATTAAAGGCCCCTCCCCCCCCATTACCGGATGAGTGAAATGGATCGGAAAATGTTCGTGTCCACGTGCCGTAACATCACAGCCGGCATAACAATATGGATAAGGATATTCCTCATTCAGTACATCTACCACATTTTTAGCAAACTCTGCCGGATACCAGGTTTCATTCAGAATAGGTTCCCATAACCATACACAAGGATGATTGCGGTCACGCCGTACCAGGTTGCGGATATCGCTATAAACCCGTTGTGCAAATTCAGGAGCGTCATTCCAGAATTGGGTAGGGGCTGTCGGGTGACCATAAATGAGGTGTTTCTACAGTCACTTTGCAGGAAATTTGTTTTGCTTACCGACAAACCGGCCTCCTTAGAGAACACGTTTGCCGTCGCGGTCATAGAGTTCATAGAGTATTTTACCACCGAAGGACTTTCTGGAAGTGTTGCGTATATGTGCATCCAGTTTCAACTGTGCGGATTGCTCGGAAACTTTGTCGAAAGAGACAAACAATCCGCCTCCGGCTGTCTCGTTCTCATAATTCGGATCGGTGATGAATACCTTGTTGTGAACTATCATCCAGCAATCCCGGTAAATT
>VOFB01000338.1_pt1 | contig 41929 bp, 54 predicted proteins | sample 5384141 | NCBI WGS metagenome assembly VOFB01 (sample SAMN12384721, study PRJNA508395) | human gut metagenome | isolation source: healthy gut A | host: Homo sapiens
GGCAGGCGGCGTGCTATACTATGGGTATACCAATGGCGTCCAAACCGAGGCCAGCCGTTATTCCCCCAACAGCCAGGCTCGTCCGTGGCAGCGGTATCACCTGACTTTGGATGCATGGGGGAACACCACCAAGATCCAAGTCCAAAGCGGCACTGGCACAACGGTCACTTCTTGGCTTACAGGCCCCACCCTGGCCAGCTATGAATATGCCGGGAATAACGGGTATTTGTCAAAGATGACGAATGCCAACGGGGATTATGAAACCTACACCTATGACCGCTACGGGCGTATCGTGACCATCGAGCACCGCACAAAGAGTGGTACGCTGAACTATACTGAGGTCTATATCTATGACGGCAACGGAAATACCGGGCGCTGCAAGGTGATGGATGGTTCCGGCAATGTCACAGACGACTACCGGTATGAGTACGATTCTCTGGGACGGCTCATTCGCAGCAGTCAGGTTTCGGACGGCGAGACGGTGCTTCGGACAGAGCATATTTACGATGCGGATAACCGTCTGACGAATCAGAGTTATCAGTTGGGCGCAAGCAGCTTCTCAGAGAGCTACGAGTATAACAAGAACGACGGCAGTATGAAATCCATGGATACTGCCAATGGGGATACGCTGTCCTTTACCTACGACGCCATTAAGCGGCTGGAGAGCGTGGCAGGGCTCCCGGTATACTAAGACTTACGGCTACCGCACCATTTCCGGCAGCCAAACCACCACCCAGATTTCCTCGCTGGCCTACTCCGGATTTACAGGCGCGCCAACCTACCGTTATGCTTACACAGCAAACGGCAATATCAAGTCCGTACAGAATCCCAACGGAAGTTCAACCACCTATACCTATGACACCCAGGGCCAGTTGACCAAGGCAGTTGACGAAGACTGGGCCACAACCTTCCATTATACCTATGATACAGCAGGCAATATTCTTACCAAGAATGCCTGGCGCCAATATGGGGACAATGAGGAGATTGCATACTCTATGACAATGCCAGCTGGCGGATCTTCTGACAGCCGTCAACGGACAGCGCATTGCCTACGAGGGTCAACCTTCAACCCAAATACCGGCGCAGTCAGCGGCACGGTGAAGAGCGGCAACCCCATCAGCTACTTTAACAGGGGATACCCGCTGGAACTTCACCTGGGAGAACGGGCGGCAGCTGGCAACGGCCTTTTCCAGCGAGGGCAATACGGACACTACCATTGATTATGCCTACGATTTGAATGGGTATCGGACGAGTAAGACTGTGGTCACCAAGACCTATGAGACGGTTCCGGTTCACAATTATGTCACAACGGTGGTAGCCCCCACCTGCACCGGGGCGGCTATACCCTCCACGAAGTGCGCCTGTGGCGACAGCTACCGAACGGACGAAACCGCGGCTCTGGGGCACAACTATGTGGAAAGTGGTCTGCAAACCTATACCTGTACCCGCTGCGGTGATACGTATACGGATCATACGCACAGCTATATACCACGACTGTGGTGGAGCCCACCTGTACCGAGGACGGCTATACCCTTCATGCGTGCGCCTGCGGCTACGGCTATCGGGACAATGTAGTATCAAACTGGGCCACCGCTATATCGTGATTGCGGAAGACGGCGAAAACGCCACGTACCGCTGCACCCGGTGCGGACACGTACACATCTCCCATCGTCACCATCAGTCCCCCAATCCCCCGATTTCCTCATACAGTTTAGGGGAAGACGATGCTGAACCCGCCAGCAGCACCGGCTGCGGCAGTGAGCGTGTTCTGAAATCTACCGTTACGGAGGAGCACAGCTACATCTACGCCAGCGGACGGCTTCTGCGGGGAGACGATTACCACAACTGCCGCAAACGGAACTGTCACAACAAAGGTTCTGGACTTTGCCTACGACGCCCAAGGAACCCCCTATTCTCTGACCTACACCAACGGCATGGCCAGCCCCTGTGACCTATTACTACATTACCAATCTCCAGGGTGATGTGATGTATCTGATCAACGGCAGCGGAACCAAGGTTGCAACCTACAGTATGACCCTACGGCAAAATCACCTACAGTACCGGCTCCATGGCCCAAATCAATCCCCTGCGGTACCGGGGATACTACTATGATGCCGACACGGAGTTCTATTATCTCCAAAGCCGCTATTACGACGCTACCATTTGCAGATTTATTAATGCCGATAGCTATGCAAGCACCGGACAGGGAATTATCGGCTATAACATGTTTGCATATTGTGGAAATTGTCCTGTTAATCACAGTGATCCGGCAGGAGGAATTATTTGGAATTGTTGGTGCACTTGTCGGGGCTGCAGTTGGCGCCGCAATATCCACAGTATCATGTCTGATTTCCAGTGGTGGAGAAGCCTCCGCAAAGGTTTACTTATTGCTGCTGGCGTTGGCGCTGCAAGCGGTGCTTTAGCAGCAACTGGTCTGTTGGCGCTGCAGCTGCAAGTGCATTAACCGGTGTTTATACGGCAGCCACAACCGATGGACCTTGGTATCAAAAAGTTAGCTGCGGGGGCTACAGCAGCCACACTTACATTTGTAGGCGCCGGAAAAGCTTATGCCTGGGGAGAGTGGTTAAAGCAAACAGAAGGAATAACACAGGGGTGTTTACGCAATTGGAACAGCATTTATTAACTTTGTTTCCGGCGAATCTGCAGATCTCGTTTCACTTGGAACGCAAGCAGCTCTTGATTATGTAGTTGATACGGTTTCCCCCTCTCCTTCGCACACGAAATCCTCTAGCTCAGGAAATGCCAATCGTAATACTACAGGCGGAGGATATCGAAGAGGTGGTGGCTGCGGACGAAATCGGGTTGCCACGATTATGTAGGGGTGCTTTATGTCTAAACCAGTGCAGAGTTTTATGCGCATGCTGAAATGGGGCCGCAAAATGTGCTTCTACTTTTACTTCGGTACCTTTTCTGCTATATTCTGTTGGCTTGTATTTGCTGGATTGAACATATATGTAATACATAATATAATAGATGCAAGTCTCGATAATATAGTGATTGCAATAATATCAATTATTCTATGCAATATGTTGGCGCTTGCCCTTGCGTTAAACACAAGCCGTACTGTTTATCACTTTTTTAGGGCAATATTCCATATGCGAGGAGGGTATCGTTATTAAGTACCCATTTCAAAAGCCGGCTTTTTTAGTTGGAATAGAATTGCCAAGATAGATGCCTGCGAGATCCTTTTGGGGCCTACGAGAAAGTCTGCAATTCGGTGTAGATTAACCCATTCTCAGGATAACTCCGATCTGCGACCATTGGAATTTTATCTGCACCACGCCAAAAGCGTCTTAGTTTTCGCATACAGCGATGAGCAGTATACCCGAATGCAGCAACTATGGCGTGGTGATGGAAACGGCTGACGGTGCTTCATCAAGTTGCCCTGCGACTCTAAATACACAGTGCGCAAACACATCCAATAGCTCGAAATCTTCTAGAACTTCCTGACGTGGTGGCGGCAGAGGCAATACAGACAATCTGATTTTCAATATCCCCTCTGATACAGTAGGGTTTTCCTGCTGTATCAGAGGACAACTACCGCTGCGTACACCTATGATCTGAACAGCTGCCGGACGGAGAAAACGTGGTCACCAAGACCTATGAGACGGTTCCGGTTCACAATTATGTCACCACGGTAGCCGCAGCCACCTGCACCGAGGGGCGGCTATACCCTCCACGAGTGCGCCTGTGGCAGAGCTACCGAACGGACGAAACTGCGGCTCTGGGGCACAATTATGTGAAGAATCCCTCCAACACGGTCATTTCCTATACCTGCACCCGCTGCGGCGACACTTACACGGAACACACCCACAGCTATACCACGGCAACCGTGACAGAGCCCACCTGTACCGAGGACGGCTATACCCTCCACGAATGTGCCTGCGGCTACAGCTATCGGGACAATGTAGTATCCAAACTGGGACATCGCTATATCGTGATTGCGGAAGACGGCGAAAACGCCACGTACCGCTGCACCCGTTGCGGACACACGTACACATCTCCCATCAGCATTATTGATCCTCCGAATCCTCCGTTTCCCAGTATAGTCTGGGTGATGAGGCCGCCACCACCGGCTGCGGCAGTGAGCGTGTTCTGAAATCTACCGTTACGGAGGAACACAGCTACATCTACGCTGGGGACGGCTTCTGCGGGAGACAATTACCACCACAGCAGCAAATGGAAGTGTCACAACGAAGGTTCTGGACTTTGCCTACGACGCCCAGGACCCCCTATTCTCTGACCTACACCAACGGCACGGCCAGCCCGGCAACCTACTATTACGTCACCAATCTCCAGGGAGATGTGACGTATCTGATCAACAGCAGCGGAACGATGGTCGCCAGCTACAGCTATGACCCCTACGGCCAAATCCAGCAGACAACCGGCAGCATGGCGGAAATCAACCCGCTGCGGTATCGTGGATACTACTATGATGCAGATACGGAATTCTATTACCTGCAAAGCCGCTATTATGACGCTACTATTTGCCGGTTTATCAACGCCGACAGCTACTCCAGCACCGGGCAGGGGAATTATTGGCTATAACATGTTTGCGTACTGCGGTAATAATCCAGTGTCACGAAATGATGAGGATGGAGAGTTCTGGAATATCATTGGTGGTGCAATTGTTGGTGCTTTGGTTGGTGTTGCTTCACAAGCTATCAGTAATTTAATTGATGGTAATCCCTATAGGTGATGGACTTGCAAAAGCAGCAGTTACTGGAGCGGTTGGCGGGGCATTAACAGCTGCGTTTCCTGGTGCCAACACACTAATAAGTGCAGGAATGAGTGCCGCAGAAAGCGTTATATCTGACGTGCAAAATGGGAAAATCTTCCTACAATCCTCGTTAATGCAACTTTATCTGCTGGCTTTGCTACTGCTACAAGTGGAAGCACCATATTTGGAGATAAGGACATAGTTACCAAGTCTTTCAAGGCTGTTGGAAATATACTCCCCGGGAACCATCCAAATGTCAAAAAAGCCGCAAAAAAACTTCTGAAAAAGACAGGGAAAGCAGTGTTAAATGAGATAGCAACAGGTGTCGCAGACGAGGTATTTGTAAACTACGTCAATAGAGGAACAAAATGGGTCTGTGGTTTATACACAGGATCAAGAGCGACATACAAAGCATTGCGCAGTTGAGGGATTCATGATGCATTACAAAATCAGGATCAGATGGGACCGGCGCAAGCGAGGTTCCCAAAGGGCGTCGCTTGCACATACATACTGCTGGGATTCTTTAGTCTGTATTGTATGCTTCAGCTTTTTTCTTCTCCAGGCTCATCATTAGATAATTTATGCGAACTTAGAATTCATATAGATAATATAAATTTAATGGATTCGCATGATATAAAAGGAGCCGCATGAAGCTTACAATTATGGATGGGGGCAATTTGTTTTATGTGTGGTATCCGCAGTCGAGCTATAGGAATTATGCGCGTAAGATAGAGACAGAACTACTTACCGGAGAAACTACTTCGGTAACGGTAAAAGTTGCAAGCAACCAAACGATTCGAGATAAATTATTGCACCAAAGAAGGGTTGTCGATCTCAGGAATGGTGATTCCATTTACTATGACCTTGACACAGAAAGATCTGCCCTGTCTAAAAACTACATTACCTGCTGGATTCTCTTTTCTATCTTCCTGTGCCCTTTGGATATTCAGCACATTATTTATCGCCATTGTGTATAATAACGCCATTTTTCAAAAAAGATGAGATTAAATTTCTGTATCAGTGTTGTATTAGCGGGAGGCGGCTAATTTGTGTCGCTGCCGGTTGATCACTGCTAGGCTCCGCCTTTGGGGAAATTACCTCTGGCATACGCAAGATGGATGGAGCGGCCCAAATTATAAAGGGTATAGAAAAATGCGTAAAATCGGATGGCGAAAAACAACGGCGTGCGGTTCATTTGGAGCCGCACGCCGGTTCTTGCAAATTGAAGGACTTATTCTTCACCATAGAATTGTGGCGTGGCGATCGCAACAAATCCACTTGCTCCCGTAATCACCACATTGTTCAGGCTGCCGCTGGCACAGTGGATCACCAGCAGATTTCCGTCTTCATCCCGGCCTCCTACGAATCCAATGTGCTCGTCCTCCGGGTAAAGGCCAAATCGCCGGGCTGGGCCTCGCTCGGGAATATCTGTGCAGTAGGTATGCTGGGCATAGGCGCCGCCGCCATGGCCAATGACATAGGTTCCGCCGGGCGTTAGTAAAATACCCAATCCACAAAGCCGGAACAGTCTAACCCATAGGGGTCGGTAGGTTCCGTGGTCTGGCTCCCAGCCGCCCATACTTGGGTCAACTGCCCCCAGCGGCTGTCCCACCCCAGGACCAGGCTCTTGCCGCCCCAGAAGTAGTTGACCTTACCCACCAGGCTCAGGGCATGGCGGACAACCGCCTTTCGTTCCGGGATAAATCTGCCGGAAGATTTTGAAGCAGCGCAAAGGGCTTCCTCCTGGGAAATGCTCAGATTCCCGAGCAAATCGCTCATGGCCTCCCGCTCTGCCAGCAGGGCGTCCAGCGCTTTCATTTTGATAGTCGCTGAAATGGTAGGCCGTCCGCATTTCATCCGCTGTCTTAGCGGAGATGGTGATATGTAAAATCCGCTCTGTCCAACTGCCGTCAATCTCATCGCTGGGGTCGCTGTCCGGGTGTTCTATGGTTTCTTCCTCGCTGAAAATTGAACACATATCCCAAAAGGTAGTTCGTAAGCGCTCCACCCGGTCTGCGTCTAAGGTGGCCACATCCACACCGTCCTCGGCTCCTGCCGTATGGCTTGCGAATACCGCCGCCACCTCCTGCCAATCGGGGGATTGCCGTGTAACTGAATGCTGTCGTAATCTCCCTCCTGAAGCTCTGCCAGGCGGGCCGAATACTCCATGTTGATTTGTGAAATAGCTACATTAAGGGGTACGGCGTCCGGCTCCGGCTCACTGGCAAAGAAAATACCAAAAGGAGAGGCCGCAATTGCCGCTATCAGTATCACAACACAAAAATGACGAACAGCGCAGTACCGCCGATTAGACCAGCCAGCATCCCAATGACTGCCTGAACCGCTTTGACAGCTGCCGCCGCTGCCCGCTTTGCCAAATCTGCGGCGGCTTTGGCGGTTTTTTGCGTCTGCCGCGCCATTTTTTCCGCTGGGCCTCTCGCCGATAGCTGCGGCGTGCCCGTTCTGTCACTTGCCGGGCTGTGGTTTCCCGGCCTGCCGACATGGCTGTTTTCGTAGGCCGCGTCACTTTTTTGTGCGTCCAGTGTCCTGCATTGCCGGGCCCTTGGAACCAGGGCTTGTTTTTCCTTGGGGGCGGTATTTCCCTTTGGGCCGCTCTCTAATTGAGGCGGATTGATTGCCGTGGGATGCTGTTGAATCACTAACAGATGTATTTACACTGTCATGCTGGGCAGATGGCGTAATCGTATTAGAAAGGTTCCGGGGCAGGTACTTCCGGAGCTTTCTTCGCCTGGCCTGCCAACTCTTTTTGCCGCTTTCGCCGGAAGGCGGTTTTTGCTTTGACCTTTGCCGCCGCAAAAGCATGGGAAGCGTCGGACAGGACTTCCCCGGCGGCTCCCTCTGTCAAGCCGGCGGCCTGCTCATTGGGGCTTCATCACTGGGCTTCTGCCGGTTCCTTTGCCGCTGGAGAAGCGCACGGATCGGGCGGTGCTTTGCGGGTGCTTTTGCCACACCTTTTTGCCAGGGCGCCTTCTTCCTGGTTTTTAGCTTGTCTTGTTCATCACGCTGCCGAATATCGGGTATTATCAACACCTCCCAAAAGGAATGCCGTCCCAAATTGGGACAGATTTTGGCACATCATGCCGTATACTCACAATAGACTACATAGCGGTACCGGCCTCCGGAGCCGTAGGGGTGGCAGGTCAGGAGCGTCACCAGGTCACGGCCCGGCTGAATCAGAACCGCGGCAATGTCACTGGGCTCTATGACCTTGATCTCCGAGACGGTATAGTTCAGGGTTTCCCATAGGTTGGTAATCATAATCTCGTCCCCAATTTCCAGCAGCTCGATGTGCCGGAAGAACAGAGCGCCGTACCACCCCCGGTGCCCGGCCAGAACGCAGTTGGTATTCTCGCCGCCAATGGGCATACTGGTTTGAGACAGTTGGGCCGCTCCACCTGCCAAGTGTTCGGCGGTTGCGCCCAGGTAGATGGGCAACTCTAAATCCATTTTGGGAATGGACAGGATTCCCACTATGCCGTCCTCAATCCCGTATTCGGCCAGGTCGAACACAGGGGCTTGATACGACCAGGGATCACAGAGTCCGGCCTGGTCTGTTTCAAAGATGGTACGGTTGTACACCTCCATAGCTTCCAACAGTTCTGCATATGGGGGTGCAGATTCTTCCATAGTGGCTGTAGTGGATACTGCCTTACCACCGGACTGCTGAGGAGCGGTCACTGTATTCCGAAAAGCCTCCACATGCTGCCCGATTTTCCGCTTTTCCAACCAAGCGTTGACACTGGGATAGAGCAGCAGCCCAAGGCCGGACAGCAGAAGGGCCACACACAGAAAACGCAGGATAATCCGCTTCCCGTTCATGGCTGTTTCCTCCCGCGACGCTTTTTACAAGCAGCATGATAGCCAGCCAAGCTGGAATCACAATCAGGAAAAGAATCAAGCCGTCCCGGATGCCCTCCCAATACTTGGCCATCCAGGTAGATTGCTTCGGTTCCGTTTGCAGGGAAGCAATCTCATTGAGGCGCATTCTTCCGCTTCCGGTTCGATTCGATGGCCCCTGAACCAGGAGGCGGTGGGAGTTGACCCCGTGGGGGTGCAGGTGATCAGGGTTACATAATCTTGCTCCCTGTCAATTTTAAGGGCATCAATTTGGTAAGGCTTCACAACCAAGATTTGGTCAACCTCATAGGCCAGGGTTTCGTTCAGCACATGGAGGTAAAAGAAATCTCCCTCTTCCAGCCGCTCCCAAATCCGTAAACATCCGGGCTGTTGCCATGCCGGAATGGGCAGAAATCACAGTATGCATGCCCTTACCGCCAATGGGCAGGGATGTAGTGGGCATATGCCCGGCTCCGCGCTCCAGGGAGTCCTCGCCCACGCCGTGGCAGATGGGCAGCAGCACATCAATAGCGGGAATTTCAATGTAGCCCATAATGCCGTTTCCGGCCAGATTCAAAAGGTTGTCGTAATCCAGGGCCTCCATTCGGCGACAGTAGCGCCGGAAGCCAGCAGTTCATTATAAGCCTCCGCTTCCGCCCTGGCCGTGTCCAGCTCTTCACCGTCTGCTTTCTCGACAACCTCTTGGTATTCGTGTGTACCTGGGATTGATGCCGTTCTGTGTAATGGCTGCTTATCATAGGATAGGCCACCAGGCCCAGCCCTAAGAGAAATAGCAGGAGCAAAGGCAGCAGAATGAAAACTCGTTTTTCATGGCGCCTCCATTAGAAAGGTGGGCTGGGGGTGTCCCCAGCCCAAATCGAATTACTGCTTGGCGTTCTTCTTACGCTTGGACATAACCAAAAGAATTGCAAAACCACCGGCGCAGAGGATCAGGAGCGTGCCCGCAATGGTGAGCATCTTTGTGCCGTTGTCACCAGTCTTGGGCAAGTCAAAGCCACGGGTGTTGACCACGCGCAGCGGGGCTTCTGCATTGGCGGAGCCGTTGTCTGTGAGCATGGTCACGGCGTTGCCGTCCACCGTGGCGCTGGCGGTCAGCAGGTGGTGCTCCAGGTGCTTCTGGGGCATGTTCTTCAGGTCGCCCGCGTCGTGGATGATGGTAGCGTACCGGGGGTCGTTCTGGATCAAGCCCAACACATCGGAGGCATAAATATTGCAGAATTCCGTGGTTTCCGCTTGGGAAATCACCACTTCAATGTCATCCTTCAGCAGGGTGTAGCCGTTGTCCGTGCGGACTTCGGTAATGGTATAGGTATCGTCCTCCAGGCCCTTGACCACGATTTTGCCCTTGTTGGGGTCAGCGGACATGGGGATGAAATGGGTGGCGCCGGCCTCGGCTTCCACATGGTCAACCACATAGTAGATCCCTCGGCCTCGTTCAGCTCCGCTTTGACAAAATAATTGTCCGTGTCATTGTGAAGGATAAATTCCACCTTGCTGAAATCGCCCTTTGCCGTCGGAAAACAGCTTGGTCAGTTCCAAGCCGTAGGTATACACATGCGCGTCGTCCACCAGGGTGTCGTAGAAATCGGAGGAAGTACGCTTCCAGGTCAGCACCACTTCGTTGGGGTTTCCGGCGTCGCCGTAGACTACGGAATCGTCAGAGTTGACGGTGGCGGCGTAGGTGATGCGCATGGTGCAGTCGGAGTAGCCGGAGTTGACCATGCCCGCCTCGGTGTAGACGGCCTTGCTGGTATTGATCTCGGAAAGGCCAGCGGCAGTCATTTCAATGGTCATAACGGATTCATTTTCGGCGGTGGTGTTGTAGGACACGCTGAACTTGCCGTCCGCCTCCGTCCAGCGGGCCATGCTCTGGGTGCAGGCTTTGTCCGTGAAGAATTCCAGCACCACATAGTTCTTGTTGTAAGTGAGGCCCTTGGACAGGGTATCCACAAAGGTATAGCAGGTCAGATAGGTGGATTCAGAGGTGACGGAGGGCAGGGTGGAAATCAACTGGTAATCAATGACATCGCCATCCGAGGCGGTTCCGGTGTGGGCGTAGCCGTCTGTGATATCGTTGGAGAGCCATTGTTTTGCCAGTATCGTTCTGATTCTCCCGCAGGGTCTTTTCCAGGGTGGGAATTCCGGTGAGGTTCTTGGGGTACAGGGTCACATGTACATCCAGCGGGCGCCGCCGTCGGTGGCGTTGCTGTCCACAGGAGGTCATGGGGAGAGAAACGAAGAAGGGAGCGGTGGTGTCAATGACCATTTTCGGGCACCCGTGGTCTCCACCACCAGGTACAGGCCCAGGGGCAGGCCGTCGGCGGAGGTGTGGCCGTAAGCGTCGGTCAGGGGCAGGGCCGTGACGCCATTGGCCTTTACATAGTTCTCCAGCGCGTTCTTGACGGTGGTGGCGTTGACTTCCAGAGAAGTGCGGAGGGCGTCGATGAGCACATCGGACTGATAATAATAGTTATTGCTGTCCAGCTTGTCGGAGTTGTCCGCATTTTCATACCGTCCGGCTCCATCCGCCAGGCCGATAGCGGCCAGCAGGCCAGCCCCGGCTGTTTTGTCAATGCCGTACAGCACCTCTACATGGTTGGATGCAGCGCCGTCAGCGGCGGATTCCGTGAATTGGACGATATCCGCAACTCGAAGGTAAGTAAACTCCACACCCTTCACCGCATAGCCATAGGAGGTTTTCGCCATTGCCCAGGTCGCTGGAATTGTCAGTATCACCGGCCCGGATGGCGTTACCCAGGGCGTCGTTGACCTGGTCATACACACCGGTAGAGACATAAGAACTGTCCCATACGCCGTCCTTGGCGGCGTTGGTGAAATCGTATTTGTAAATGTCCAGAGCGCCGGTGCGGGTGGTGTCGATGGTGGCATCAGCCACAGGGGCGCCAGGGCCACGGTGCCCAGGCTCAGGCACAGGCCAGCACCAGGCAGAGGGAAAAGAGTTTTTTCAGATTTTTTCGTCATGTACAATACATCCTTTCGGTATTTAAAATAGATTTTGGATTACGGGAAACGGTTTGACGTGGGGATAGCCCAGCTACCGGGACGGTCCCGGGCGTGATTGGCGCGGGTCATGGCTTTAACCCTCCTGTTTTTTCTTCGGAACAAAAACAACCGCGCACAGGGTCCGTCAGGAGCAAGCCAAATGTTACGGTCGTAAATCCTATATTACCAGTAAAAGGCAGCATGTACTGGGAAAGAATTGACTGCGGTGACGGTAATATCCCGGCTACCGTTCTGGGGGAGCTCACCTTCAAAGGCGGGTTTGGCGAGTAAGAGTAGCCCTCCGGGACTACCGTCTCTGTGAGGCGGTAATAAATGTGGTTGTCTCAATGCTGATACACAAGCCGGAGAACATTGCTATGCCATCTTCGCCGGTGGTAAGAACGCCGTCCTTCAGGCCGGAAGGTGCAGCTGCCAACTTCCGGCAGAGAACCTTCCTCCCGGAAGGTCACGGATTTCAGTTTTTACCATCCTGGCTATACTCCAGCAGGAACGAAACGCCAGCCAGGGGATTTCCTTCGGGGTCAACCTTCTTGACCTGAACGGAACCTACCTGCTGCCGGTTGGGGACGCCATCGAAGCCGGAACTGGATACCGTGTAAGTTTTTCCATCCTCTGTAATGTCAATGGTGAATACCTCGTTGCTTAACTCGTATCCTCCGGGGCCTTGGTTTCCCGGATGGTATAGTGTCCATACCGAAGGTGCTCAAACGGTACACCCCAGTGCCGTGTCCGTCCGCGTCCAGTACCTCGGGCATTACCTGTTCCCGGATTGCGGAGCCAAGAGAAGGATCCTCTGAGGGAATCTCCTGGTCACTGTGAACTCCGCCCCGGACAGCTTTATTTCCGGATTGGATGCATCAATTTTGGTCAGCTCGAGATTACCGTAAATAGGCCGGTTTTCAAAGGTGACGGTATTGGTTCCCGCACGGATGATAACGGTCTGCCTGGGATTGTCGCAGACATACCCTTCCGGCACGGTTTCCTCTACCGTATACGCCACTCCCTTGGTCAACCCCGGAACCACCAGCCGCCCATCCCTGTCCGTTACCCCGGAGCCCGCTACATTTCCCCTGGAATCCGTGACAGTAAAGGTGATTCCGTCCACCTTCCCGTCTGGGGAGATTTTGAGAATTTCCAGATCCTCCAGCATGTAGTGATTCACAAAGGTCAGGGTGTTGGTTCCTTCTTGAATGGTAATAACCTGGGTCTGCTTCTCTGCTGTGTAATTCTGGGGACGGTTTCCGTCACCCGCAGCGTTGTTCCAACGGAAAGGCCCGGGATAGAGATTCTGCCGTTGCCGTCTGTAATGTAGGTTCCCAGTTCCTGGTATCCGCTGCCGGAAACCAGCCGTTCCACGGTAAAGGAAATTCCAGCCACTTTTCCGTCGTCCGAGGTTTTGAGAATCTCCAGAGCCAAAAGCCGGTGATTCACAAAGGTCAGGGTGTTGATTCCTGCCTGAAGCGTAATCTCCTGGCTCCTGGGCCTCCGCTTCAGCCCTCTGGCACGGTTTCCGTCACCCGGTATTGCGTTCCCACCTTCAAATTGGGGATGGAGATTTGCCGCTACTGTCCGTGGTGTATGTCCCAATCCGGCAGTAGCCAATGCCGGAAACCCACTCTTCCAGGGTGAAGGTAATACCGGAAATCTTGCCGTCGTCCGAGGTTTTGAGGATTTCCAGGCTTCCGGTCACCGGCACGTTGTGGATGGTCATGGTCATGTTACCGCCGCCAGTGAGGCCCGTGACGGAGATCTTGTTCAGACGGCAGTCTCCGTTATCATCTGTGGTAAAATCCGCGGCGGTGAAAGTCTGGTCATACACGGTTTTTTCCCGCCTTGTCTGTGACGGTAATGTTCCAGGAATCCGGAAATACCAGTCCCGCCCCCTTCTGGCTCAGAACCTCCAAAAAGGTGTATTCTCCATCCAGCAGATTGGAAAAGGCGTAGGTTTTGGTTCCGCTCTGGCTGTAGGCGCTGTCCGTCAGATACAGGTTTCCATCCCCGTCCGTCTTGCCATACCAGGAGGTATTGCTGTCCCAGCGGTAGATCTTAAAGCAGTACCCCTCTACATCGCCGCTGTCCGTGGTTTTCCGGACGGTGGCCGTACCGGGATGGCGTCGGCCTTGATCTTGAAATAGGCCTTTACCGGCTCGGCGCTGGCCTCTACCGTGGCCACCGTCTGCTTCCCGCTGGCCGTCCAGATCATGTAAGCCATATTGCTGGGATCCAGGGAGCGGCCTGTGGCAGAAGCCAAAACGCTTCCGTTTGCCAGGGCGGACAGCGGCGCGGAAAGGTTCAGGGTGTTGCCGGATTTGTTTATGGTCACACCACTGGCCGTAAAGGTATAGTCGCTGGCCAGCACGCCGTTGGTATCCGTGACGGAAGTCTTATAGAGATTACTCCCAGCATCATATTTCAGAGTGATTTCCGGCGCCCCCGTCTGGCTGGTGGAGGAGAAGCTGGGGATGGTCAAATGGGCCTGCATCAGCTTGACGATTTGCGCATAGCCAGTGTCAAAGGACGGAAAATCCCCGCCTGCAAATGTATCGTAGAGCCGCCGGTCATTTCTGGAATAGGGCGGTGTGGAACTGCGAAGCCCCATGACGATCTCCCAAATGAGCACCTGGGTAGCGCCCCTCATACCCGAATTCCGTGTCCTTGTCTGTGCTTTTGGTATAATTGGGGGCGCCGTACAGCAGGATCAAACTGATAGCGTTCCTTTGCTGTTGGGTTAGCTTTTTTCATCCAAAAGGCGCTTTCTTCACCGGGCGTTCCGGTATAGGTCACATTATGAGAGGAGCCAGTGCCCGGCTCAATACAATAGGCCACCACACCATCCACATAATGGATGCACATGCCGCCTACCTTCGCTGTGACCGCCGTGCCGTCCGCATAGGTGAACTGGTAGGTACGAACCGCGTCGCCCCAGAAATAATACTTTACCGTTGATGTCATCCGACCTGGTGACAGTTCCGGTCACAGATGCCTGCGGGCTGATAGCATCCTCTGCTGCTTCCCAATTTGTGGAAACATTTTCTGTAGGCTGAGGCTCCCCATCCGGAGGCTCCGGTGAAGTTTCCAGTGGAGCAAAGGACCCTGCCTCCATTTCTTTTTTCCTCTGGCGTTGTCGTTTCTTCTGTTGGGGCGGTAGACACTTCCGGTTCGGTGTTTGCTGTTTCCTCCGGGATTTCCGCTGCAAAGGCTGCCGGGGAGCATCCCCAGCAGGAATGCACAAGCCAGCAGCAGACTCGGGATTTTTAGATAGGTTTGATTCATTTGCATCCTCCTTGCATATACAAACTTGTCCCAATTTGAGACAGATTATATGGACAATGTGGCCCAGGTTGGGCCGCATTGTGGATTAGAGTCCCTCACCTGGGGTGGTGGTCATAAGCTGGTAGAGCGCATTGTCCCTGGGAATGGTATTGAAAAATGGAGCCAGGGAACCGCCCATCCGCAAAAGGCCATGTCCAGCCTCCGCTCCTGTGATGTAGCCCATCTGCGTATCCGAAATGTGCAGCAGCTTTCCCAGTTCCTGCCGGTCTGTGGCTGCCTGGTTGAACAGCAGCAGAAATTCAGAATTTGCGAACATCAGCCGGGCCGTTTCGGATTTCAGGCATTCCTCCACATTCTGTGTCGCTGCTGTCAGCGGGCGGCATACTTGCGGAACCGCTTCCAAGCACGGTACAGAATTTCAGCGGAATAATGGTATTTGAAGTACAAATACACCTCGTCAATGAATATCCAGGTGTACTTGCCCTTTCTGCGGTTGGAGGCTACCCGGTTTTGAATGGCTTCCAGCGTTACGACCAACGCCGTGGGCCGAAGCTGCTCTCCCATCTCGTACAAGTCAATGGTGACGATCCGGCTGTTCATATCCACATTGGTGGGATGGGCGAAGATATTGAGGCTTCCCTCCGTGATGATCTCAGAGGCTAGCGCCAGCTCCGGGCCTCCGGGTCGGTCTGCTTCAGAACCTCATTCCGCCAGTCGGAGAGTAACGGCGTGGGCAGCTTCCCTTTGGCGTGCAGGAAGGGACGGTAGATGTTGGCGGTGCAGCGGTCAATGATGGATTTGTGGCTGCCATGGACCATCCCCACCCCATTTGCTGCTCCAAGATGCTGGTAATCACCTCCGATTTCATGGCAATGGGGTTTTCCCCATCGCCATAACCATCCGCGATGTCCAGGGGATTGATGTGGTGGGGACTGTGGGGGAGATTTCAATGACTTCGCCGCCCAAGGCCCTGGTCAGCGGTCCATACTCCCGTTCCGCGTCAATGATGATAATGTCGTCGTTTGTTGCCAGGGCAATATTGGCAATGGTGGATTTCATAGCCATGGACTTGCCGGAGCCGGAGACACCCAGGTAAAAGGCGTGGGGAGAAATGAGCCGCTTCCGGTCACAGATCAGCAGGTTTTTACTTACAGCGTTCACACCATAGTACAGACCGCCGGGATCCTGGATCTCCTGGGCACGGAAGGGCATGAGCACGGCGGTGCTTTCTCCGTGGTCAGCGTCCGCAGGGATTTCACCCGGCGCAGACCATAGGGGCAGCACCGTATTCAATCCATCCTCCTGCTGATACCGCAGCACCGCAAACTGGCATAGGTGTTCCCGGCCAATGGAAAGCAGGGTTTCCGTGTCGGCGTCCAGCTGCTTCAGCGTATCGGCCACATGCACCAGTGTGACAACCGCAAACATCATCCTCTGATCCCGGACGGTCAGATCGTCCAGAAATTCCCTGGTTTCATTCCGCAGCTGCTCCAGCTCATAGGGAACATTGGCGGTGAAATTGTTTTTGCTGTTCTGCCGCTGCTGCCAGCAGGTGATGTCCGTCTCGATGCCCAGGATCTGGCTCTGCACCTCCTTGACAGCCTCGTCGGTGGGAACGGGGAGAATGTCGATGCTGAGTATGAGGCTTCGGGAAAAGTCCGACAGGTCGGAAATCATTTCATCTCCCACATAGCTGGCATAGTCCTTGAGAAACAGCACCCGGCCAAACTTGCTGCCCATCTCAAAGTGATCCGCCTTGAAAGACAGGCTGTCCGGGCAGATCAGGTCACGGAAGTCCACGCCCCGGCGGATGGCGGCGGCCTGGTCAAAGGTAAAATGCTGCTCCTCCCCGGGCCGGAAGAAGTTGTGCAAGATACGGAGGCGGTCATGGCTGGAAATGGCTCTGACCCCGGAATCCAGCCGCCCAAAGCTTTTGCACAGATTCCCGTCCACCCGCCGGAAATAGGCCCGGCTGTCCTCGATTTTCCGCTGCGGTATGGACAGGGTAATGTACTTTTTTCCTGCACCAGGTCGTTGCTTGCCGCCGATTTCTCCTTCAGCATGGCGTTAAAGGCTTTTCGGTAGCAATCCTGGCTGTCCCCCTGCTCTCTCATGAGAATATTGCGCTGGAAGTCCACCGGGTTCAAACGATGATTCATAATGGTGATCTTGGCGGCAGCGTCGGTAGGCAGGCTGTTCAGAACGGCGCAATAGGAAGTAAAAATGCTACGGCGATCCTCGTCGGAAGCGGCAACATAGTTCATCGAAAGCGCCAGGTTTTGCTGTGCTTTGTTCCCCACAAGCCGATTCCATCCGCATAGACGCACCGAATGGGGATGGACTGCTGGACGCTGCGGGGGATGCGGAACTTTACTTTCTCGCTGCGCTGGGCGGCAGGAGGGATTTAATCAAAAGTCCTGCCCCTCCTTTCTGCCCAGCGCTTTGTAATGGAAGTTCTCGGAAATAAAGACACGGTTCCCGGCGCACAGCAGCTCGGATTTGAAAACGCCCACAGGAACTGTTCCAGATTCATGCCGTGATAACTGAAAAAATCCGGCAATGGCCACCGGGGCGGCGGAAGCACACACAGCCAGCTGGCCGCCTCTTTGCCCAGGACAGGGGCCCAGGCCCAGGTAGATCCCGACTGCAAGACTCACTGCCAGAACGGCGCAGATGAATTGGCGGGCAGACAGCCCGAAAAGAAAATCGTTTCCTTGTGCTGCCGCACCTCTTTTGGAATTTTGATTTCGATAACATTCACCTCTGATTTTTTGGAGAATTTGACAAGATTTCAGAAAAATGAGATAATATCCATGGAAAACAAAGCGCAAAAAATTTGAAATTTCAAGGAGGTTTCCATGGACTTCATGTTGAAGCAGCTGCTCATTGTCCTTGTTCTGCTGGCGGTCACACCCTACATCGTGGGGAATAGTTCTGGCCCTGTTGGCAAAGCTGCGATTGCTGCCCCTGGCGGTCTGCGGCCTTGTCCTTTCCTGCCTCCCCAATTGGGCGGCAGCGCACAGGCCGCTGGCCATTGGCCTTCTGGCAGCCTGCGTCCTATACCCCATTGTCTACTGGACGCTCAGATTCATCCGCTGGAGACAGGAGGAACGGTATTACGCCCATTCCCTGCTGGCAACGGCCAAACCGCTGTATGCCCCGGCGGAGTATGAGGACTATGACAATAAAGAGGAATGCGGATACAACGCGTAAAGGAAAGGCGGGCGCAAGCCGTCTTTTTCTGCGCCGGAATGAGCCCCAAATTGGGACGCGATTCCGCTTTCTATAGCCCAAACATTTCCCGCGTAATACGGCTGGCGCCTCTGACCAGCCCGGTGAGTACCAGCATGTTGAACACCATTTCTCCGATGTATTCCCACACCATGGTAACGGCTGGCAGGGAGGCGTCTGCTGCCGGACTGCTGCTGGAGAGAAACGCGGAGTAAATCAGGCAGGCCAGAACAACGACCGCCCCCCTCCATGCACACGCCAATGTAGGATTTCAGGAACGCTTTTTCCGCTTGCCGCCGTTCCCTCTCCGGCAAAGGAGGCCAGTGGGACCGGGGCCAGGGCTGTGTACATGTAAAGCCGAAAAAGCGCCCATATACTGTGAGTATCAGAATAAAGGACAGAACGGTGACGATCAGACTGCCCAGCATCGATACCAGCCAAAGGGGAATGGAGGCCAGAAAGCCCACATCCTCAATGGCGCTCACGATTTCCGTCGGCAGGGTGGCGGCGGTGGATACCGCTCTGCCCATGCCGGACATGACACTGGAAACGACGCCGCCGCAGATGTGGAAGATTGCCAGCATGATTTCAGAGAATAGCCCACAGCGACCTTGGCTCCGGCAAAGCGGATGAAATGCCGCAGGGCAAATTCCGGCCGCTGGATCTCCCGGAAGGACGCCGCCGACTGGAACACGCCCATGGCAAAAAACAGCACCAAAAGGCCGTAGCCGATCCCTACCAGGGCATTGCTGATAGCCGTAATGACAGTCCATATTTCGCCGCCCTTAAAGGTTGCGGGAGATTGGGTAATGAGCTCCCACAGCTCTGCCAGCTTCCCGTTCCAGTTTTCAAAGCCCATTCCAATGTGCTTACATGATCCAATTGTCAATCAGACTTCACCTCCAATCTGTCCCAATTGGGAACGCATTTTTTATACCACACCGATCAGGCCCAGGGATTTTTTTGGCAAAGGCAATCAGCAGCCCGCCAAAGAGGCACAGAAAGCCCTGGGTTCTCTGGCTGGCGTCGTGGCTCTGGAAGGACATGCCGACCTGCACAACACCCCAGCCCAGGATGATGACGCCAATGGCACGGATGCAGGAGAAAAATAAAGTCAGACAGGTTGTTTACAATGCTCAGCGGATCGCCTGCGGCATAGGCTCTGAGGGCAAGGCACATACGATCAATACCAGCGCTGCCCAACGGCACATATACCGATGCGCTTTTTCTGCGCTGGGGTGAAAGTATTTGCTTTCGGTTGTTTTTCAATCAGATTCCTCCATTTCAATAATTTCGATCTCGTCCAAAAGTAAAAGGTGAAGTCAAATCCTCCGCGCTGTACAGGCATACCGGGCTATGAACATAGGGGAAGGCTCCGCCGTCCTGTGTCAGGTGGATATTGGGATGCTTCATCAGATCGTACTTTTCATCGATCACTGGCGCCTCCCCGCGCAGCAGAACAATGGCATAACGGTTGTCCAGCATCCGCACCTCGTCCGGGGTCATAAGCTCCCGTCCCGTCTGCTGAAAATTCTGACTGTAGGAGCCGCTGCGGCCCTTGCTTTGGCTGCTTGTCCGAACATCAATGGTTTCCTTGCCCAACAGCTCGGAAATGTACTTGTGGGTGCTCTGCTCATTGCCGCCCAAATAGATGAAAGCGTCGGCATTGCCGATGATGCCCTCCCAATCGTCCTTGAACAGCGCCTTCAGCTGGCTGATATTTTGCAGGATGATGGTGGCCATGACATTCCGGGAACGCATGGTAGCTTGCAGCCGGGCGTAACCGTCGGGGAGCGCCACATTGGCAAATTCGTCGAAGAGCAGGCGCACCGGGACGGGCAGACTGCCGCCGTGAACCTTATCCGCCTGAAAGTACAATTCCTGAAATGCCTGGGTATAGAGCATTCCCACCAGGAAATTGAGACTGGTGTCGTTGCTGTCCGGGATGATACAGAAAATAGCCTGCTTCCGCTCTCCTAACTTGCCAAGCTCCAGCGTGTCACAGGCGGTAAGGCTTTGAATCTCCGGGAGGGTGAAGGAGGCCAGCCGCACCGCAGCTCCCACCAAAATGCTTTTGGCTGTTTGCCCGCCGCTTGCTTGAAAATTTTGTACTGCCGCACGGCGATGTGCTCCGGCTGTTCTTCCTCCAGGGCTTCAAAGAGCAGGTCCAAAGGGTGACATGTAATCATCCTCGTCCTCCTTGGCCGCGCCGTACTCCAGCATGGTCAGCATCATCTCCATGGTCTGTTCCTCCGGTGGCGCCTCATGGAGCAGGTACAGCATGAGGGCGCAGTCCAGGGCAATTTCGGACTTCTCCCAAAAGGGATCATTCTGCTGGGCGTTCTTTGGCGTGGTGTTTTGATGAAATTGTCGATGAGCCGGAACACATCCGAATCCCTTGCGAATGTAGGAAAAAAAGGATTGTAGAAATCAGAATGGGCGGGGTCAATGAGGTCAAAAACCCGCACCGTATACCCCTTTTTCAGAAGCAGCGGGATGGTAGACCGTGCCAGCTCCCCCTTTGGATCTGTCACAATGTAGCTGGCGTTTGCCTGCATGATGTTTGGCTTCACCACATACCGGGTCTTACCTGCTCCGCTGCCGCCCACTATGATTTGCAGGAGATTGCGCATATGCTTCCTGCCGTTCAAAGCTCATTTGCAGGCGCCGGGTCAAAATAACATTTTTGCTGGCATCCTTGTCCCGGTATTTGTGGTCGGGGTTTTCACGCTGCCCCACCTGGCAGAGCCGTGCTCCTCACCGGGGCGGCGGTTCTGGCGGGTGGAATAGTAGAACGCAATGGCGCAGATATATAAAAGTAAGGCTCCGGCCAGAAATTTGGGCGTGTATGCTGTCCAGCGGATGGAAAGGGACGCTTTACAGCTTCCGCAAAGCGTCCCAGGAACTCTATGAGGTTTTCGCCATCTTCATAGGCGCAGGCGGCCAACGCTCAAGCCAGAGCACCGCAGGAGAAAACGCCGCCCAGACCGGGGCGTCTGCCCGAAAGGACTTTGCTGCCGGATATACGACCCTCCTTCAATTTTGAATCTGGGTACAAAATGCGTCCCAATTTGGGACAGGCCGGAGGATCGCGGCCGCTTTCACAACCGCTGCCAGCCTCCGGCGTGGTCAAAGGGCGCAGTTTGCGCCCTTTGGGGGTGTCACCCCCTTGTATGCCCCTATATTCCAACGGACTGGCCTGGTCAAGGCCCAGCCAGTGCGCACACTGGCTGGCTCGTGGGCGATTGCGCCAGCAATCGTCCAGCCTTGACGGGGACTGGACGATGGAATACCCTCCCCAGGGGAGTGACGCCCTGTTCCCGGCTCTGTTCCCGGATATCTATTTCTATGGCCTCCTATTTGCGGCCTTTCTTTCTGTTTGAAAGTGCTGCTGTGGAAATTATCTGACAGGCCGCTTCGCCTGGCCCCGGGTGTGCTGCTGCGGCGCGATACTCTGCTCGATGGAGCTTACCATCTTTTTGCTCATGGTTTGCACAATGTCCAGCGCCTGCCGTACTTCCTGGGGCGTCCAGCCGCTGTAAAAAGCTGCGGCAGAGCGGAAAGGTCTGGCAGATCACGCTTGACTCCGAAGCGCTTACAGAGAATGTAGGATACGCTCTGGGCGTCCAGCTCACTTTCGGAGCGGTTATAATGGGTGTTTGCGCCCTTGGCATGGAACCGACTGTGGGCCACCTCTGTCGCAATGACCCCAAAGGCTTCTCCATCCGGGTAATTGGGGCTGATTGCCAACTCCAGCTTCCCCTCGTCGTAGAAGGCAGGCACATCCATTTCCCGTGTCCACGACCACAGGCACAATGGAATAGTTCAGCAGGGTAGACAGGGCACTTTCCATTGCCAGACTGCCATCCTGCAATACAGGCTTTTTTGATTTCCCGGCCAGTGGTCTGGGAAATGTCATAAGCCGATACCAAAAGTAGCCTTTCCAAAGGAGGCCCTGAAAAATCTGTACACCCTTTCCGCGTTCACCTTCCGGCACGCTCCTGCCCAAGGTTTTCCAACGCCCACAGTACCAAACTGGGTGATATTGGGATTCTGTACCATAGCAAGGGCAATATTTCCGGCACTGTACAAGGGTTGTCTCCCTGGATCTCCAAATACCGGGCATAAGCGTCGGGGTTGCTGAAATCTCTTCCATACCCGCGTCCTGCATCGCGGCGGCGTTTTCCCGTTCCGCCTGCTTTTGCGCCTTCCATTGCTCGTCGTTCTGATTTTTCCGAACAATGATTTCACTTAAATTTGCCATTAAATTCCTCCAATTCCGTTATCTTGTTTTCTCCCGCACAGGGACGGAGCCATCCTTCATGCTCTCAGAGGCGGCGCGGAGGGTTTCCAGCCGTCCTTTGACGGAGGAGCGTTCATTGGCAGTCCCCGCCCTCTGATTCGAGCCACTGCCGCGCTCTTTGGAGGATCTCTCGGGTTGAGTGCAGGGACTGCTTTTTGGCGTGTTCTCCTGTGTCTGCCGGGGAACAGGATAGCCCAGCTCCTCCATAGCGGCGTTGAGCTGGGCGGCATATTTTTGATTGGAAACGATGTTGGTCACGCCATGCTCGCTTCCTTTTTGTGGACAAAAAAGAAATACAAAATGCCGTACCGCTTTGCCAGCTTTTTAAACCTGGGAATGTCCTCCTTGCGGATCTGCACGACCTCGGCAGGGGCCGGGTCGCGGGCCAAACGCTTGAGCTGGTCTTACCCACCACCTTATGATCCTGGCGGGAAATGGCAATGAGCAGGGCCGTGACATTTTTTAGGCAGGCGCCAGTCAACTTCAAAGCGCCCTCGGTGGCCTGGACGCCTTCCCGGATCAGCAGGTCGGCGGTTTCGCCGCTTACATCCATAAATTATTTCCCCCTTTCAAAATGATGTTGTTTTTCGTTTCTTTTGGCCCCTGTTCCTGCTCCTGGCACTGCTGCTCCCGGCAAAGCTGGGTCTGTCCACGAATGCGGGGAATATCCGCCTCGATTTGAGAACACAGCTTCAGATTACGGCGGAGGGGCCGCAGGGCCTGGTTGATTGCTTCGATTTCATTGGTTACGGCCTCTCCCCGTCGCTGCCTGGCATACAGCGTCTTGCGCCGCAGGGTCAATGCGTCGATTTCAGCCTGTACAGCATCCATAAGCATGGAAAGCTGGCCCCTGTGTCGATGCGGTAGGTTTGCAAAAGCCGGAATTGCCGCTGGTAGCGGTGCAGCTTTGTGACCTCCTGGCGGACAGAAAAGGGAACAGCCTTTTGCTTTTTCGCTGGCCGCCGTATGCCAAGGAAATACATGTAATAGAGATACAGCGCACGAAAGCCCTTTGCTTTCCGGCGCTTCTGGCTGTGGATATTTCCCCGGAAACCCGATAGCGGCGGGATTGAGTGGGCCATGTAGTTGGAGCGCATACGAATCCGGTTTCTGGCTGCCGGCCAGTGCGCCCAGCGGACAAGCGCTCTTTGATTTCCGCTTCGGTATAGCCCTCGCCCAAGCTGCTAAGCCGGATGAACCGTGAACCGCCTGGCGGTTTGACCGCGGTGTGCTTTACATTGGGGCCGTACTTGATCTCATACCCCGCTTCCGAAGCCCGGAGAAAGGTCGCGTAGGTAAAGGGACTGTCCAATGATAGCGTCCCATCCTGACGGATCAGGCCCCGGACGGTTGCCTTCCCTGTTTCTCTGCCTCCCACTCGGCGTAGCTTTTTTTTTTCCCACTGCCCTCCGGCTGGATCACAGACAGGCCGTAAGCCCGGCTGATTTCGTTGGAGGTTCCCCGAATATCGCCGTAGTATGCCCTGAAATTATCCCGGTATTTCTTTCCGTCCCACAGGAAACGGAATTGGAACAGCACATGATTATGAATATGGGCATGATCCAGATGGTGGCAACCACCGCCTCGTATTTTCCCTGCAAAGCTGCCGGGCGAATTCCACCCCAATTTCATGGGCCTGCTCTGGCGTCACTTCGCCGGGGGCGTAGGAATGCACCAGATGATAGCCCAGAACACCTCCGGTTTTGCCCCAGCGGCGTTTGGTAGCCTGCATCTCCCGGCAGGCCGTGTCCAGCTGGCAGTTAATGGCTGTTTCCAGCACGGCTTTCCCGTCCGGGGCAATGGTTTTCCCGGCGTTGCCTATGTATTCCAGCACCCGGCCCAAATCTGTTTTTCTCCGGATTCAGCACATAGGAAACGCAGTGGTCTAAACGCCGCCGGATGGGAATGACTTTATCATAGGCCACCTACAGCGCCTCCTTCACTAACGCAAAGGCTTCCCGGACAAGGGCGGCGGCCTCCTGGATTTCAGCGTTGGAGACATATTTCCTGGCATTGGCCCAATAGGCGATCTGATTGATATTGTTGCCGATGGCGGACAGCTCCCGCAGGAGGGCGGTATATTCATCCGGCGGCCTGGGCCGCAGTTCCACCCCCAAAATAAGTTGGCGCAGCATAGGCTCCAGCTTCAATCCGGCGGCATCCGCTGTGGCCTTCAGATGGGCGTATTCCTCTGCGGTCAAGCGCAGAAGAATTGATTTCGCGATTTGGCGCATGGGCTTACCTCCCTGGGGCGGGATGGGGGCGCTGGGAGAATTTGGCCTCTTTTTGAAGCCGGGCGGTTCTGTCGCTCCAATAGTCCGGGCGGCAGGTCTGGATATTCCGGTTAATATCCGCCTCAAAGGCCGCAGGGTCTTGAATCCGTTTGGGAATCTGCCACAGCTTTTGATCCAGCAGTTCCCGCAAGACAATGTTTTCAGCCGCATCCTCTTCAAAGCAAAGATACCCGCCTGCCCAAAAGCCGCATTTTCTTGCGGCAGGGGAAAGCAAGATGGACGCCTCCCTGGAAACCATGATACCGTCATGACTGGGCGTGGCGACCATTTCCATACCTGGTATCAGGGTTTCGCACCAATCGATTTCTCCCCAGGGAGAAAAATCCGGCTGCATAGCATTCCTCCGTTTCTGCATTTCTGCATTACTGATTCGGAAATTTGTTCCGAATTGGGACAATTTTTCGGCGTGGGGTTTTAGGGGCCTGCCCCTAACAAGTGGCATTTGCTATCAAAATGCCATACTTGCTCGTACAGCGCTGCCTGCGGCGGCGCTGTGCGGGGCAGTGTTTCCGATCATTGGCTTCTGAACACTGTTTGGCCTGCCGCATTATCCAAAGTACTGCGCCTCAAATTCGGCGGGCGTCAGGTATGCCGCCTCGCTTCCTGCGGCAATATCCCCCCGGCATAAGAAGCAATTGAGAAACGCCCTGTAAGAGCATGGGGTAGCCGTCAACAGTGTTCCGCAAAATTGTCCTCCACCTGCTCCATAAGCGAGATGGGCTGCTTGGGGTTTTCCATATTTCCTTGCAACTCATAGCAGTACAGCCCCAGATGTACGGTGCCCCTGCTTACCCTGTGGGGCGTCAGCAGGGCTGGGATTCCCAAAATCTCCACCTGCGGCATCCGGGTCAAATTGGCGTTGATGATGTCCAAATCACATACCTCCTAATGTTGATATTCATAATGGCGTTTTTTGGGCGTCGGTTGTGCGGGGATCTGCCTTTCCAGACAGTTGCTTTCCAGAGCGGCAATGATTTCTCCGGCTGTGGAATGAATGGTGTCCAGGGAGGCTTTTAACTCGGACAAATCTCTTCCCTTGCTCCATCCGGCCACATAGCCAAAGGAATAGTCCGAAGTATCGATACCAAAATGCTGACATACCACATAGGCGACGCTCTCGGCTTCCACTTCCTTTTCCCGCCGCGCCTTTTGTTCTTCCGGCAATACCTTGGCCGGGTCATGCAGCTTGGCATGGGCGATTTCGTGTACCAGGGTCTTTACCGTCTGCGCCTGGCTCATACCGGGCCGCAGGACGATTCGGCCCTCGGCTGGGCTGAAATATCCCTTTGCAGCACCTGGAATGAAATCCTGCATTACCGGAACAGGCGAACAGGCCGCGAGACAATCATACATGGTCTGAAAATTCTCCACATCGCCTGTAAGCTCAGTTACAGCCAGTGCTGGCAGTTCCCGCCCCTCGGTTTGGCTCACATCGAATACATGGGCTACCTTAAAGCGTGTGACAGTGGCAATGCTGGTTTCCATTTTCAGCGTTCCGTCTGGATTATAGAGAGGCCGTCCGGTCTGTGGATCTTTTGCTTCCTGCCAAACATACTGCCGCACAGGGCATGGGGCCAGAATCTGAATGCCTTTTTCGCCCCGTTTGACTTGACGGCCAAATTCCTTTTTCCAGGTGTGAAAGCCAGCGACCCGGCTGGCGGTTGGGCATTGCAGAAGAATCAGCAGGGCATTGCCAAAGCTGTAATGGTGAAATTTGGACATGGCGGACAAATATGCCCCGTACCGTCCGCTGGCATACAATTCCTGGATTCCATTTTCCAGCTTTTCTGTCAATTCCGCCAGCCGTTCATCCGTGGGCAGCGCCATATTCCTACCGCTCCGGCGGCGGGCGCACGATTGGGGGCGTCTGGCGCTGGCCGCTGCTTTGGCTGCACCTTGAGCGTCACGGGATCATTGCCACGAATGCCCAGCAAAATTTCGGCGTGACGGAACTTCCTCCGGTAGGTTTCCATCTGTTCCGGTGTCGGGGAACAGAAATCCTCCTCACCCAATCCACAGACGAAGAAGGTGCCAAACACGCCGCCGTAGCCGCCCTCCATGCTGCGGTTGAAGGGCATTCCCAGCAAGATTCCTTCCTCGTTACAGACTACAGCAACCTCCTCTTCAAAGGGATAAATGGCTTGAATCAGCCCGCCCACGGTTTCCTGCATCTGAGAAAGGCCGTTGATTTCCTTTTCGTATGGCGCAAAGCCCGATTCTACAACCAAAACTTTCATCTGCTGTCTCCCTGCTGTGCCGGCTTTTTGCGGCGTCCTTGATTTCCTGTTTCTTGGCCTGGCGTTCCAGCGCCTTTTTCCGAAGATCCAGGGCCTCAAATACAGTACGCTTGACCTCGGCAACCGTGGGGGTTGCTTTGGGGAAGTAGTCCGCCAGTTCCGGGCCGGTAAAGGTCACTCGCAGTTCCGGTTCCTTCTTGGGCTTGACAATGGAAGCAATCTGCCTTTCGTCTACCTTTGGTTTTGCCGCCTGAGTAGGGGCGGGCGTTTTAGCCGCCTGGCGGCTGGCTTCCTTCAGCGCTGTGGCCTGAGCCATGGATGGCATCACCTGCTCCCGTGCCATGAAATCCACAACTCTGGACTGCTCTTCAGGCTTCATGTAGGACAGTTCCACTGCTGTATTAAAGGGCAGCTTCTTGTCATCCACCTGCTGCTTGAGTTCCGGCACCAGGGGAATCGATGCGGACAAGACGCTGTACTTGGTTGCGGCTCATACCCATGTCCTCAGCAACCTGTTGGTCTGTCCGTTTTGAGGCGGCCCTGCCAGCTGCTCCATTTTGGTGCGCCGTCCGGCCTTCCGGGCCAGGGCCTCCATTTTCATCTTGGCGGCACGGGCCAGTTCGGAGGTAGGAATATCCTGGCGGTGCAGGTTCCCATCTACCACCTCGATACGGGCGGTATCATCATCTGCCTGGACGATTACCACAGGGACAGGGTAATTCAGCTGCATGGCAACATCATGCCGCCTGTGACCGGACAGCAGCTCCAGACCGCCGCCCCTCCCGGGGTCTGGCCTTGACTGGCTCATTGATGCCGTTCTCCTTGATGGATTCAAACAGATCCTTGTAGTCTTTGACCTCCCGGTTGATGGAGAAGGGGTGATCCAAAACTGGAAAAAAGTAGGCTGGATGCAGGCGTATGGAGAAGCCCTCTCCCTCCTTGGGAATCGGGAGGCTGGCTAAATCCCTCTTTACTGGGATAACTTAGACGGTCGGCAAACACCTGGGTAACGGCCACACCTTTGGGGGCCGTCCGCGGTTTTGCTCGGCACAGCGGTGGTCTTTGGCTCGGCAGCAGGTGCGGTCTTGAATCGGTGGCTTTGGCGGGAGCCTCAGGCTTTTTTGGCGCAGTGGCAGGTGCAGTCTTGAGGTCGGCGGCCTTGGCCGGGGTTTCGGGCTTCTTTGGCTCAGCGGCAGGGTGGCCTTGGGGACAGTAGTTTGCCCGGAGCCTCGGTTTCTTTGACTCGGCAGCAGGTGTGGTCTTAGGATCGGTGGCTTTGGCGGAGCCTCAGGTTTCTTCGGCTCAACGGCAGGTGTGGCCTTGGGGGCGGCGGTCTTGGCCGGGCATCGGATTTCTTCGCTCGGTGGCAGGTGTAGTCTTGGGATCGGTGGCTTTGGCCGAGCCTCGGTTTTTTCGGCTCGGCAGCGGGTGCAGCCTTGGGATCGGTGGCTTTGGCCGGGGTTTCGGCTTCTTCAGCTCAGCGGCAGATACGGGCTTGTTTGTTGGCATTGAATTCCTCCTTCATGTGTCCAAAAATGACAAATACATCCCAAATTGAGACGCATTACGGAAATAGGCAGTAGGACAGGCTCAGTCACACCTCCTTACGGCCCGGATTGCTGCCCATATAGGTCATGCTGTACCGCTGCCTGATAATAATGCTCTATTGTCGTTGGGGCGTTATACAGGACGGTCAACAGATAACCACGAATGTTGCGGATTTTGGTGGTATTCTTGCGCATACATTCCAGCACATACTCGATGTGCGACTGTTGCAGTGCGGAAAGGCGTTGCTTAACAATCTCGCTTTTTAACCGTTCCACCAATGCGGAAGGTTGCCTGGCTGCTGCAAAGCACATCGGTGATGAGTTCACCAGCTCGTCCACGGTTTCACGGTCATGCCCGGTGAAAGCGATGTAGCCAATATTCTCTGAACCTGCGCTTTGCGTTCTTCCCGATCCATCCATCCATTCTGGGGTTCCGATGGATGGATAGATAAAGATAGCTATTATCAGGATAGTTATTCCTATTAAAATAGACTTCGGTTTTCCGACTTCTGTACTTCGGTTTTTCCGAACTCCAGACTTCGGTTTTCGAAGTCAAGACTTTCTGATGATGGGCTGACTTCCGAAATACCGAAGTCTTGACTTCTGACAGGCGGATCTTCTACTAAATTAGCGGGCGGCTCGGGGAGAAGGCGGGGAACAGCCCTGGCGGCAAACCGCTTCACATAGATTCGGGCAGGACGGCCCTGACCCTGCTTCACCCGCTCAATGAGGCCAATGCCCCGGTTGGTGTCCAGTTCAGACAGCAGCTTCACACCCTTGTCTTTGCCGCAGTTCATATCTTCCATGATTTCCTCCAGCGTATAGTAAATATAGACCCTGGCCCTGTTCATCGTACCAGCCGTTCTTTGCGGAAAGGCTCATCCGGTCAAGCAAAAAAGGCCGTAAAGAAGTTTAGCGTCTGTGGAGAGATTCTTGAATTGCGCGCCTGTGATAAGCAATTTGGGAATCCGGTAGAAGCTGAATTGCTCGGATTCTTCACCGTAGAAATAGAAAGGAAACCGCCCTGTCCATCGTCTCACCTCCATTTGGGCTAGAAAAAGGGCGTCCTGAAGATTTCAGAACGCCCGGTGGGGGAGCGAATGGCATTTTGATATGCTGATCTGCCCCCTTGGAAACGAAAAAAAACTCGTTTTGTTTCCAAAACGAGTTTTTTCATCTTGACTTCCCAAGAAATGGTGGAGATAAGCGGGATCGAACCGCTGACCTCTTGAATGCCATTCAAGCGCTCTCCCAGCTGAGCTATACCCCCGTATAATCCGCAATGTCGGATATTAAGGGAAGTCGTATTAAATTGTCGGAACTTTGCAGCTCAATGGGGGTACGCAACGGTACAGTTTCGGCTCCCAGCTGAGCTATACCCCATATTCTATTCGATTTGCGCGCCTCACAAACCGCTCCCTATAATAAACAAATTGCGAGAAAGTCAAGAGGAAATCAGAAAAATTTTGTTTTTATTGGGGGGAAAGAGGTGGCTCAAAAACTAGCTTTGAGACACCTCTTGGGTCATGTTTTCTTGACGAACTTTTTCTTTGCATCTGGGGCAGGTAATGGAGATTTTTTCCTTTGCCTCTGGGGACGCGAACCAGCTGCTTGCATTTTGGGCACTTGTAGTACCGGGTTTTTTCCGGTCCTTGATGCGGTCTATGAGCTGCAGAAAGGGCGGTTTTCCTGGTAGCGCCGGTAGGTGTTTTTGGACAGCATCCGGTAAAGCACCAAACCATAGGAATATAGGCCAGGAGATTGAGCCACCCATTCCGGGTGAACATCCCAACCAGACATAAAATTAGATCCAAAACCAGAATGGCCAGACTCAGCTGGTCCACACCGTAGCGGCCTGCGAATACCCGCTGAAGCCAGTTGCCAAATTTTTGTTTCATAGTCTTATCACCTTGGCGAGAAATTTATATGGTCATTATATGGCAAATCCCGCAAAAATTCAACGGCTGGGCGGTAATGTTTACGAATTGTTTAAAACCGGATGGGCAAGAAGGGAGGAGGGGTACTTCAAAACGACAGATGTCTGGTTTTTGAGAGAATTTGTCAAATTGCAAATGACATTTGCTCTAGAATGCTGTATAATAAGGAATAGTTATGAAGGCATCCCTTCGCTGATTGGGAGGCGGGCGTGCGTTCTGCAAAGTAGAAATTAGGAAAGAGATAGAGTGATCTGTTGTGGAGCAAAATCAAAAATACACTTGTTTTGTAATTTCACCCTTGGGGGCAGGAAGGAAGCCCTGAGCGAATGAACGCCGACCAGGTTTTGACTATTTAATTATTCCTACACTGACCAGATGCGGCTTTTCAAAGGAGAATATTGTGCGTTCTGATAAGATAGCCGAGCCGGGCAGAATTTCAGAGCATATTGCCAGCTGCATTGAAGCCAGTGAGCTGTGCATCATTGACCTGACAGGCCTGAATGCCAACGTCATGTACGAGTATGGCCTGAGGAAGGGGTACGGAAAGCCCTATATTGTGCTGGCCCAGAAGGGACAGCCTCTGCCTTTTGATGTGTATGACGACCGGACGATATTTTATGACATTTCGGGAGGTGCCCGCGCTGATAGCTGCACAGGAAGCGTTGGAGAAATTTACAGAGGCGATTAATGCAAAAGGTTTTATTGAGTCTAGGGACCGGAAAGTGTCACATCCATTTCTGAGCGGCTGAAAAGCATTGAGGCAAAGCTGACAGCGCCTTGAATGTCATACAAAGTGCTACCAAAACCACCGGCAATGTTACGCACCGTGGTGCAGAGGTAGACGATATTTTGACTCAGCTTTCTCCCATCCAGGCTCAACTACGCCCTCACCCAACGGGACCTCAAATTGGGAGAGGATCTGATGCCGGTTCTGGAAGGCGCTCTGAGCAAGGAACGGTTCATTGACCAAGTGGTGGCCCAGCTGACATCCATGGGTTCTGCGAAGGCTGCCCGGATTCTGGAGGAGAACTGGGACTATGTCGCCAGTAACTTCCCCACCTTCAAGCAGCGTTACGAAGAGGTGGGCTGCTACATCAGCTACTGTAACCGGGCCGATTGTGAGCCGGAACACTTGAGAAAAGCTTGTTGCCACCATTGAGGGGCTTTTGGATGAGGCGCCCTCGCCGAAGGATCGGGCGGGATTGTATAACCAGAAAAACCGGCTTTATTTCGGGGCCTACACCACGTTGGAGGCAAAGGGAGAGGTACATCCGGAATATTTGGAGACCGCCATCCAGGCCTGGAAAAGGCCATCAAGCTGAACGGCGACGAGCCGTCTTACTTACTACAATCTGGCGACCTGCCAGCGGAAGAAGGGCGACTTAGACGCTGCGGTAGATGCCATTTCGAAGTGCATGGATCTGGACAGCAACGATGATGACCACCTGAAGCTGGCCTATGAGCTGTACACAGAAAGAAGGACCCCAGGGCGGCGGAGACCCTGAAAGCTGGCAGAGGTGAACCCCTTACCTGCCAAGCTGGTGCAGAAGAAGAAAAAGTCCTGAGTCAGGGAGCCGAGTATCAAAACCCGCTGAGCAGATGGAATGTCTGTTCAGCGGGTTTTATTTGGCATCCGAATCGATTGTTACAGTGTGGAGCCGTCAGCTTGGTGCCGCAGTTGTTGCAGAACCTGGCGGATTTGGGCGCCGCTTGGCCACAGATGGGGCAGTATTGCACGTTGGCACCTGCTGAGCCTTGGGGCTGCGGACCGGCGGCTGGTGGGATGTAAGCAGGGGTGCAGGAGGCGCGTACCGGGCGCTGTAGGCCGGATCGGCCAGGCAATGCTGGATCTCGTCATAGAAGCCAGCCTGGGCAAGACCGGCCACCAGGGGCGTCAGGGCGGCGCCCAGTACCGCTGCGAGAGCCAATAAAACGCAAAACGGGACATGCAGGAAACGAATTTGTGCCAGCCCAAGAAGCAGGAGAAGAACCAGGCCCAACTTCCATAGATCAGCAAATCTGCTAAAAACATCTTTCCGCGATACCCCTTGGTCTCCCGGGCGGAAACCTGGATGGCCTCGGTGGCCTTGACGTCCGGCGGGTCATGAGGATATAGGGGGGGTCAAACGGTAGGTGTAGAGCTTGACAGGTCCTAAGACCAGACCGGCAACCGGGATCGCGTCCACAGGAAGACCCAAAGGCTCATCCATGCCATACCGCCCACCAGGTGGGGGCAGCTGCTCCAGGCGGAAGGGGAGAAGAGGTCGCAAACTTCCGGAAAGGTTCCCTGATAGGCGCGGAGAAAAAATCAGCGCCACGGAGCCGCTGAGGACTAGATTCAGGGCAAATGCCACAGCCGGAACAGTCCAAAAGCCAATCGCCGCCAGCCAGACGAGAAGCCCGGCCAGGAGACGAATGCCCCACAGTAGCAGGGGTTTCATTTGCAAAGTCTTTCGTACTTTTCTGAAAAATCCAGGATACCATACAAATTACCTCCTCTGAAAAGCAAAAGAACCGGTAGCTCACACGTCTAGTATAGCTGTTTGCCGGTACCTGTCAAGGCAGAGAAAGGAATCTTAAAAAAATCTTCTGATTTCCAGTTCCTCCGGCAGGGGGCGGGCGCATAAAGACACCACATGGTTTTCCCATTCCCACAGACGGAAGTGCATCCCAACCCTCCAGGGTAAATCCTGGAGATCAAAAACTCAGGTGGTTGGGATACCCACGAAGCCCGTCGCCGGTGTATTTCACTGTGGCTTTTTAGTGTCCACAGGGAGAGGAAACAACCGGTCCGGGTCTTCCGCTTGCTGCCAGAGGCAATATTCTGGGAAGAGAGTACCTTTTTCACCAGAGCTGGCCGGACGGGCCTGCCCAATTGCTCCGCATCCATCCCACCTCCGTCTCAGCCAAGACACAAAAACCATGGCACGGGTGTGGGTGATGGAGCAGTGAAGGGGCTGTTGGCAAAAATAAGGCTTCCCCACGTTTGCAGGCGCAAGGGCATTGCCCCACCGTCTCCCTGATACAAGCGGTCCAGAAGGCGGCGGGCATCCAATCCGCCTTGATTGGCAGTGGTGGGGGCGGCAGCAAGGGCAAACAGAGGGGGCATAGGGACCCTTTCCAGGATGGGGGTTCGGCTACTCCCCAGGGGAGCAGAATCATAATGAAAAGGGGTGCTGCACCTATGCAGCACCCCATCATGTGATTTCGCCGGGGAATTAGCCGTTGCCGCGCATCTGAGCGAAGCAACTGCTGCAGTACACAGGACGGTCAGACTTGGGCCTGGGAAGGCAATTTGGCCTCTCCACCACAGCGGGCGCAGGTGGCGGTGAAGTACTTCACGGGGCCGCGGGCGGCGTTCTTGCGGGCGTCACGGCAGGCCTTGCAGCGCTGGGGCTCGTTCCCGGAAGCCGCGGCTTGCGTAGAACTCCTGCTCACCGGCAGTGAAAAACGAATTCGTTGCCGCACTCTTTGCAAACCAAAGTCTTGTCTTCGTACATGGATGAATTATTTCTTTGGATAGTTGTGTTAGCCCCGTAAAGTGCCCATCAAGTAATTTGCTGGTCTGTTGTCCAGGGTTTTATGCGAACGGCTTTGCCGTGATCGCCGAGAAAGCCGGCGAAGACGTTTGATGAAGGTCTGGAGCAGAGGCCCAGACCAGCCCGCAAGCGCACGTCTCACCTAGTTGCATATTATAGCAGAAAAATGAATTTGTCAATAGTGAATAAGATTTTTTCCTTTGAAAACGCAGATTTAGTCAAATTTACGATTTAGACAGCGCCCCCTACAGAGACAGCTGTGTTTGACCAGTGAAAGGCAGGCCCAGATGCTCATAGGCGGGTTGGTGGCGCACCGTCCCCGGGGCGTCCGGGTCAGGAACCCCAGCTGCATCAGGTAGGGTTCATACGTCTTCCAGGGTCACAGCCCTTCGCCAATGGTGGCAGCCAAGGTTTCCAGGCCGGGGCCGCCGCCAATTTTGAATGATGGCAGTGAGCATTCGGCGGTCTATGGCATCCAAGCCGAGGCGATCCACTTCCAGCCGCCCAGAGCCAGGTTGGCAGCCTCCGTGTGATGACGCCGTCGGCGCAAACCTGGGCAAAATCGAACCCGGCGCAGGAACCGGTTGGCGATTCGGGGTGCCCGGCCTGGCGGCAATCTCCTGGGCGCCTTGTGGGTCAATTTCCATGCCCAGGAGGGTGGCGGACCGGGCGACGATCAGGGAGAGCTCTTGGGTGGTGTACAGCTCCAGCCGCAGGGATACGCCAAACCGGTCCCGCAGGGGGCTGGAGAGCTGCCCGGCCGGGTGGTGGCTCCCACTAAAGTGAACTTTGGCAGGTCCAGACGGATGGAGTTGGCGGACGGCCCTTTGCCCACGATGATGTCAATGGCATAGTCCTCCATAGCCGGGGTAAAGGATTTCTCCACCACCGGTTGAGCCGGTGAATTTCGTCAATGAAGAGGATATCCCCGGGGTTCAGATTGAGCAGAGCTGCCAGATCTCCGGGCTTTTCAATGGCCGGGCCGGAGGTGATGCGGGATATTCACCCCCATTTCGTTGGCGATGACGCCGGCTAAGGTGGTTTTGCCCAAGCCGGGAGGGCCGTAGAGAAGTGTGTGGTCCAGGGTTCCCTGCCGCCGGGCGGCTTCAATGTAGACCGAGAGGTTTTTGCTTTCTCCCCTGGCCGGGTGTAATCTGCCAGAGCTTGGGCTGCAGAGACCACCTCCCTGGGCATCCTGACCGGTCAGGGTGGGGGATGATGATGGGGGCGTCCAGCTCCTGGGAAAATTCAATGCTCATGATGTGCTTCCTCCCTTGCTCCAAGGGGCAAACAGAGGAGAGAATCCGGCAACGGACGAGCCGGTTCTGGACAGAAGCGGCAGACGGGAATCTGACTGGCGGTCAGTTTTTGGAGGCTCATGACCGGTTCACCATGGCACGTAAGGCGTAGCGGACCATCTCCTCTGTGCTGGCGGGCGCTGCAGCCCTTCAGCGCAGCGGCAATTTCGGCGGAGGAATACCCCAGCTCCTGCAAAAGCGGCGGTGGCAAGGGTGAGGTTGCTGTCTCCTGCCGGGGATGCTGCGGGAACGGGACCGGAGAAGTCCAACTCGGTAGCAGCTCCGCCGATTTTGTCCCGCAGTTCCAGGATGATTGGGCCAGCTTCTTTCCAACGCCCTGGGCAATGGTCAGGGCCTTTTTCGTCTCCGGTCATGACGGCCAGGGTGAAGCTCTGGGACCGCCGGAGGAGAGAATGGCCAGGGCCGCCTTGGGCCTACCTGCTGACGCCCAGAAGCAGCTGAAAGCACCGGAGTTCCTTCCGGGAGGCAAAGCCAAAGAGGTCAAATGCGTCTTCCCGGATATTTCGTGAATATAAAGCCGGGCGGTCTGATTGAGCTTCAGCTGTGCGGCGGTATAAGCGGGTAACAGAGCAGGCATAGCCTTACACCGCCACAATCCACCACGGCCATGCCTGGCTCCAGAATGGCAATGGGACCTTGTAAATACAAAACATAGAAACCTCACAAAATCAAGGGATTACCTCCCTGCTGCCGAGGCGGCCTGGCTCAGCAGAGAGGTGGCGGAGCGGGCGTGGCACAATGGCAATGGCAATGGCATCGGCTGCATCATCGGGGGCGGGGGAGCTTCTCCAGCTTTAGGAATCCGGCGGGTCATGTCCATGACCTGGTGCTTGCTGGCTCCGCCGTAACCCACCACAGCCTGCTTCACTTGCATGGGCTTGTACTCAAAGACCGGAATGTCCCGCTGAGATGCGGCTAAAGATGACGCCTCTGGCCTGGCTACCCCAATGCCGGTGGTGACATTGTGAAAAAAACAGCTCCTCAATGGCCAGGCCTCCGGGAGGCGGACTTCAGAAGCTGGTCCATGTCCAGATACAGGGTTTCAACCGCTTAGGAAAGTCCATGCCAGCGGCGTGGTGATGACGCCACACTGGCGTAGCTGGTGGAGGCCGCGATGGGCCTCCACCAGGGCAAATCCTGTGGTGCCATAGCCGGGATCAATACCTAAAATCTGCATATCAGTACCGATAGGCGATCCAGTAATAGTACAAGATGGTACTCAGTACCATTAGGATCAGAAAACAAGCCGCAATAATTTGCCATTTGGGCGGGGGGGACATAGGGCTCCTGGTTCGGGACCGCCGTTCGTCCGGCTCCGTTTGAGGGGATTTCTTTTTGTTCATCCATGGTCGGATACCTTGGCTCGATGAATCAGGGTCCGCTGCAAGTGCGGCGGACCCCAAGAGACAGTTTATTTGGCAGATCATTCGCAGGGTTCAGGTTCTTCCTCTTCAGGCTGGGGCACACCGTTTGGCGGGCCTCCGGCGCAGAGGAACAGGCACGCCAGGGGGAGAGCCAGGCTGTTCTGCAGGAGGCCGCAGAGCCAGAGAAAGAGCCGGGCATATGATGGGGGACGTACCGCAGTTGAGGAATCCGGCGGGTGGGCAGCAGGCGCTTGCTTGCCCGGTGGAACCGGCAGCCGGCTCCACGCCGTGTTCCTCCGGAGCCGGGACCTGAGACGCGGAGGAAGTGTGGAAATGGGAGCGGTGGGCTCCGCCTGATTCTCTTCTGCTTCCCAATAGAAGCTGCTGCTGGTATCTGGCCAATCCGACAGGGAACTGTTGTAGCCATTGAGGTGATCCCTACAGAGGCACTAAAGTCACTGCTGGAGTCGCCATAACGGGAGCCAGTATTTGAATTGGGCGGTACGGCCCCGGATGACTCCTTTTTCCTCCCGGTTGGCTGGGACTTCAAAGTTGACGCACCAGGCGTATCCGGCCTCGTAAGCGCCGTCAGAGGTATTTGCCACCCGCCTTAAAGCGGCATATGTACTCTGGTACCGGGTTCTGAGCTCTCATAGGCCAGGTAGTTCAGCTGCCCCTCCAGAGACCAGTAGTCATAGCCTTGGAGCAGGCAGAAGCTCTGCAGGGCATCAAAACGGCCATCGTGCCATTGGCACAGGCCATAGCTGGTACCCTCCATCGCCATAGGACGTGAGGATAAAGTTGGATTCGGCCTCTATGTTGGCCAGAACGCCGCAGGCAGCGGCGGAATTGAGGCCCAGCTCTGTTGTTAAAATTCGAAGACGCTGCGCTCTGTCCCCAGGTCTGCCCCATGGGCCCCCGGACTGAGGGGAGCAGAAGCGCCACGAACAAGGCTGCGGCCACGACAAAACGAAGGACGTATTTTCGCATCAATATGTTCACCTCGGATAAAATTCAAACGCTGCCGAAGCCGGCTTGATCCAGCAGGTTGATGGTGCGCCGGATGTGAGCGGCCATGGTGTGCCGGACGCCTTCTTCATCCCGCTGCTGAAGGAATCCCGCAGAGCAACGCTCGTTGTCCTGGGTGGGCTGCGCCAGAAAGCGCTTCCACATCCAGGGCGGGCAGGTTTCGTGGAGGGCATTGTGGATAATGGGCAGCAGCTGCTCCATGAACGGAAGTTAGGGTAGCGGCTACAAAAGCCTGATGAAAGGCCTCTTCCGGCTGAGTGAAATTTTCACCCTCTCGAATGGCCCGGCACGCATTGCGCCCGATGGGCGATCTCCCGAAGTTCTCATCGGTGCCCCTGAAGGCAAAGTTGCTGGGCGGCCTGGGGCTCAATCATCATCCGGATTTCGAACAGATCCCGCAGGCGGGTACGGAGACTTTCCAACCGCTGCAGGCTCAATGTCCGGCGCGCTGGCACGGTCCAGAACAAAGGTACCGCTTCCTCGCCGGACTCCACATAGCCCTGGGCGGCCAGGAGAACGCACCGCCTCCCCGCAGTGTGGTGCGGCTGACGCCGAAAAGCTCACAGGGGGCTCATTGGGCAGCTTGGCCCCGGGCCGTAGGGCCGGGTCGCTGCCAATCATGGCGACGTGCGCTGCAGTTTGATCGGTCAGACGCTGGGGAATCTGGGGACCCATGGCACGGCGGCTCCTTTTCATTTTTGTTATTATGCCATAGATTGGACCGATTGCAAGTAAAGAAAAGGAAATCCCCATGAAGAAATTCTGAATTTGCGCAGCTGTGTTAAAATCAGGATTGTCCAGGGAACAGGGAGGGGAAATGAGGGCGCTGAATGCCATAACTGGAATTTCTGTTTGAAAGACAGGTGATTTCTAACATCAATCAGTCTCTGTAGACCATAGATTGGCGCTTCTAAAGACCTTTAAAAGGTGCTATGTCATCTGCTTTATGCATGAAATTGCAGGACAAAATTTGTAAAAATTTCTACCAGCATTGCGTTTGGCATATACGAGTATTTGCTGCGGACAAAAACTGTTGACTTCCCACTGGAAATGGAATATTATATCAAAAGAGAAGGGGGAAAAAAAGATGGAGAATATATACTATGCCAGAAGTGCAAACAGCAAGGTCAAAAAGAGAGGGTTTTCACCATTTGAGCCGTGGATCGGAACTATGCCAGAGTTTTTGAGCCCTCTGGGCTATGGGGCCTGGGGTGGTTTTAGAAATTTCAACGATTTTGGAAAAATACAGCGAGGATTTTCAGCAAGTGCTGCGCCGGAAAAAGAAAACTCATGAATCATGCAGGCCCTGGAGCGGCACCTTGTTTTTCTCAGCCTACGGCGGAGCCACGGAGGTAAGTGACAGCGGCAGCTTTCGCCTCAGATTGCGCGTTCATCATGGCGAGCTCTTTGTGGATGACGAAGCTGAAGCGGGTTCTCCGGGAGAGAGGGCGATCGGTTGGATTCGGAAGGGCGCAGATTTCTTGGGTCAGGGGAATTCCGGATGCGGTCTCAGTGGAAGAGCGCGTTTGCATGCCTCCCAGGTTGCGCCACCCCTGCCGGAGTTTTCCGGACGGGGAAGATGCATCTTGGCGATGATGCTGTGGACGTTTCTGCCAGCGTTAAAAACAGAGCCAGACCATTTGGTTCAAAACCGCGCGGCCTGAGCTGACCCGGAGGAAGCCCTCCAACGTTTGTCCCAGGTGCAGACAGAGAAAAGCAAGGATCCACTGCAGCAAGCACCCTCAATGCTATGAGAAATCAGTTGTTTGACGATTGCCTTGTTGCTGCGGCCCAGGAGCCAGCCACCGCCCCCACGCCTGGGAAAGACCTTTTGAGTCTTTGCATTTGCGGCGGAACACTGCCGGATTTATGGAAAGCGTGGATTATTTTGATTGTCTGCCGTTTCGCCATCATTGAGCAGAATGAAGGATTACCGGAAGCTAGTGCCGGACCTTCTGGAGATTCACAGCAATGCTCAGCTGGATGAGCGGGCCAGGACTGCTCAGTGAGCGTTGGGATGCGCCCTGTATCGTGACAACCAGCGTAGCTTCTTCCAGCCCCTGTTTTCCAAGTTGCCTGCGGACTGCCGCCATTTGCATCAGTTGGCCAATAGCGTCCTGGTGCTGGATGAGGCCCTCTCTGCCGCCTTCATTTGCTGGATGCTACGCTGCGGACGGTGAAGCTGTTCTGCACCCAATACGGCTGTACCGTGGTGTTTTCCACAGCAACGCAGCCCTCTTTGCTACCGGCCGTTGCTGGCAGCCCAGGGAAATTGCGCCGGATCCGGCCGCACTATTTTGCGGCGACACGGCGGGTGACCGTGGATTGGCGGCTGAAGCAGCCGATATCCCTGGTGGGGATTGCCTGGGAAGTGGCACAGGAAAATCAGGCTTGTTATTGTCAACCTTGGGCCCACGCCAGGGCCCCCTGTACCGGCAGCTGGTGGAGCAAACGGGGCGGAGAGTACATTTTTCCTGACCACGGACCTTTGTCCGGCCCACCGGCTGGCAGTGCCCGGGAGATTCGGGAGAATGGCAGGACTTCCCCTGCCGCCTGGTGTCTACCCAATGCATCGAGGCCGGTGTGGATTGGATTTTCCAGTGGTATTCCGGGCGCTGGCGCCGTTGGATGCCATCATCCAGGCGGCGGGCCGGTGCAACCGAAATGGGGACAGTCCCACCGGACGGTAATTGTCTTTGTCCCAGAGGAGGAAAAGCTGTATCCCAGCTCTGCCTATGAAAACGCAGCCAACTGCGTCCGGATTCTGGCGAGCAGGCATCCCATTGATTGCAATGATTTGAGTCACATTCAGGAGTACTATCAGCTGCTGTACAGTCAAAGCGAAGGGGACAAGCAGGCTCTGCGCCAGGCTGTGGAGGAGGAGACTTTCTGGAGGTCCAGAATGCCTACCAAATCATTGAAAACACCGGCTTTCAGGTGGTGGTTCCCTGCCCGGGGGAAGAGAAGCTGTATCAAGAGGTGAAGGCGCGCTATGAAAAGAGGGCCTTTTACGCCGGCCCTGATGCGTCGGGCCCATTACCGTGTCCAGCTTCCAGGAGAGACTTGGTCCGGCAGTACTGCGGTACCGCTGTACTACCGCGCCTGGGAACACGGCGGGGCAGCTGTGGAGACGGGCTACTATCTGTTAGGCATTCCTGAATGTTACGACAGAAAGCAAGGCATGTTTTGGAAACGTTCAACTTGGCATGTTTTATGAAATGAGGTGACCAATATTTTGAATTGTCCACAGGTAACGTTCACGGTATGGGGCGATTTGCCCCTCTTCTCCAGGCGGAGGGGGAAGGGGTAGAGCGAATCACCTACCGGTTCCACCCCCAGTGCGGTCCGGGGATGCTGGCGTCGATTTATTCCAAGCCGGCGGAGTTCTACTGGCAGGTGCAACGGGATTGAGGTTCTGAAGATCCAGTATGCCACCTTCAAGCGCAATGAGGCGGCAAAATGCCCCGCATTCCGGCGGAAACCCCATGAAAGCCTGCCTTCTGATTGAGGAGGACCGCACCCAGCGCCAGTCTGTGGTGCTGCGGGATGTGCGTTACCGCATCACGGCCCAGATTGTGCCCCCGGCCGGATTTCCCCGGTTCTGCGATTCAGCTGTACAATCAGTTTGAGCGGCGGGTGAAGCGGGGGCAGATGTTCGTCCAGCCGGTCATGGGCGCCCGGGAGTTTCCGGCCTATTTCACCTGGGGCTCCACCGGAGAAACGCCTATCCAGGAGAGCCTGGACCTGGGGCTCATGGTGTACGACGTGTTTGACTTGAACATTTGGAAGGAAGCAGGCAGGCCTTCTGTCTCCCTCTCTACCGGGCGAAAATGGACCGTGGGGTCATTGAGGTGCCTGCCTTTGACTCTCCGCTGGTGCTGAAACCGGGAAGGAGGGACGGCGGATGCTGACGGAATTGGCTTGTATCGCTATGCTCTGGACAAGGGCCTTTGCCGCTCAGCCGGGCTTTTAAACCTAAGCGGTGAAGGCCTATGTTCTGCTTTCCGCTTCGGGAGAGTTTTTGGGAATTCACACCCGGGGAAAAAGGACGCCCCGGCGGTCTACGCGCCCGACATCGGTGCAGCGCCAACGGAACCCGATACTGCAATCCCTTGATTGAAAAAGCGAAAATTCCACTAGGGATGGTGGAAGATCCCAAAGGGGATCAAAACGTTCTAATAAAGCATGATTTTTTCCTCAACCATGCTGGAG